>Ga0233431_1004703_pt1 | contig 14245 bp, 17 predicted proteins | sample SI_118_April2016_FD_179867 | JGI IMG/M metagenome (GOLD analysis project Ga0233431, IMG submission 179867) | Seawater microbial communities from Saanich Inlet, British Columbia, Canada - SI_118_April2016_200_MG | ecosystem: Environmental > Aquatic > Marine > Inlet | place: Canada: British...
ACATCAAAAGAAATGGAACAACTCCGTAATTTTTTGAACAACTAAGGATAGTAGAATAAAGAAGATGATCTGAATTTTAGCTATAGAGCTGACGCATAAACTACCATCCATCAAAAATTAACCACAAGATTTTGTTCTTTTACAATTCAACACATCCTAAATATAGTGGCACAAATTATTTCCGGCTCAGTTTATGCGTAGGCTCTATAAATTATTAAAAATAAAAACTGACCTTTAAAAACACAGGGCCAAGTAAAAAACGCTCAACCACCAGGAATAAGAAAGATATGCTCACTGAAGTTATACTAAAAGTTCCGAAAGAGATTAGCAGCATTGTGGCTGAGATAAGTCAGACAATGTACATCGAAGCAATAAAAGAAGTAATGGCAAAGCGGCTGGCATATGGAAAAACAATTAAAGGATTTGAAAGAAGATATTAAAGACTATGAAACAAAGTATAGCCTCACTTATGAAGAATTCTCAAAATGCGTTCCTGATACTTTTGAAGGACATGAAGATTGGATAAAATGGGCGTATCTTGTTAATGTTTCATATAAACTGGTTGAAAAAACGGAAAAATTACAGCTTATTTTAGGCCGATAAGAAAATCTGAATTTTACAAAACCGTTGACACATATCTTGATCTTATTGAATCCATCTGTCTGATATCACAGTCAAAAAAATGGGATTTCCTATACTATTGAATTATCTAAAAAAACGAACATTGAATATCGAATGTTGAATCGAAAAACTGTGCATAAGAAAGAAAATAAATTAAAATGAACCCTGTTTCTGATAATCTGATTGAGGTAAAAGCCTTATACAAGTCTTACAGCAATAACGGAACAAGTATTCCGATATTAACCGATCTTGATTTTAGCCTGAAACCAGGAGAGACAGTTGCTGTTGTCGGAGCGTCAGGCATAGGCAAATCAACGTTTCTGCATATGCTTGGAGCGCTCGACAGACCGGATAAAGGAGGTCTGTGGTTTGAGGGAGAAGATGTTTTTGCTTTTGATAATATGAGACTGGCAAGGTTCAGAAATGAGTCTGTTGGATTTGTTTTTCAGTTTCATCATCTTTTGCCTGAATTTTCCGCAATCGAAAATACAATGATGCCGGCTTTAATCAGAAGAATGAGTAAAGCTAACGCAAGATTAGTTGCAAAAGATATTCTGACGAGAGTCGGGCTTGAGCAAAGGATGTTACACAAAGTCAGCAAACTGTCCGGAGGAGAACAGCAAAGGGTGGCTTTAGCAAGAGCTTTGGCGCTTAAACCGGCTATTCTTCTGGCTGATGAACCTACCGGTAATCTTGATAAGGAAAGGAGCGATCAGATTCACAGGCTTTTAGTGGAGTTGAATGTGGAACTCGGGATGACACTGGTTGTGGTAACTCACAATATGGAACTTGCGCGTTGTATGTCGCGGATTGTTACACTTAAAGATGGACAGATTGTGAATTATGAATTGTAAAGGACAAGCTCAAAAGAAGCCCAAATTTTATAACAAAATTTTTGCGGGACTATTATTCATGAATTGTATATTAAGACGGTTAAGTCTGATAATTATTGCTGCGTTGTTTTTATTTCCTTGTGAAACGTTTGCCAGCGAGGATGTCCGGGTCATGGTACTCCCTTTTAAAGTGAAAGGACCAGAAAAGATGGCCTACCTTAAAACTGAGATTACCGATGTATTAAGAAAGCATTTAAAAAATAATGGCGCTCTGGTTGTTGAATCAGAGCTGTCCTGGATGAATTCATGGCCGCTGCGACTTAATTCAATAGAGAGAATAAAGACATTCAGCTTTGAACAAGGTGCGGACTATGTTGCGTTTGGGAGCCTGGAACAGGAAGAGGGAGAGCTTGTTTTAAGAATAAAGCTGCTCAAATCATTCGGACATAACAAGCCTGAAATTTTCTATAAAAAAGCACAAGGGATTGAAAAACTGCCTGAAATGCTGGAACAGGTTTCCAGTGAGATTGCTGCTGTGATCTTTAAGATTCAGAGCATTGCCGATCTCTTTATTGACAACAGACGGATTGAGACTGATGCCAGGGAGGATGTCCGGGTCATGGCGCTCCCTTTTAAAATTAAAGGGCCGGAAAAGATGGCCTACCTTAAAACCGAAATTCCTGATGTATTAAAAAAGCATTTAAAAAGTAATGGCGCTCTGGTTGTTGAATCGGAACTGTCCTGGATGAATTCATGGCCGTTGAGACTTAATACAATAGAGAGAATAAAAACATTTGGCGTTGAAAAAAGCGCGGACTATGTTCTGTTTGGGAAGCTGAAACAGGAAGAGGGAGAGCTTGTTTTAATAATAAAGCTGCTGGATTTGAATAAAGATGGCAAATCTAAACCTTTCATTAAAAAAGGCAAAGGAATTGAGACACTGCCTGAAATGCTGGACCAGGTTTCCCGTGAAATTGCTGCTTCGATGTTGAATATTGAGATCATTGCTGATGTAGTTGTTACCGGCAACAAACGGATTGAGACTGATGTTGTGAAACTGGCTATGAAAACAAAGCCCTGGGATATTTATGTTCCGAAAAATCTTTCAGAGGATTTAAAAGCAATTTACGCAATGGGGTATTTTGAGGATATCAGGATTGAATCAAAAACAGATGACCAGGGAAGAATTATTACTTTCAATCTGGAAGAAAAGCCGACAATCAAAAATATTCTGACAGAAGGGAATAAAGTATATACCGATAAAGAGATAATGGAGAATATAACGATTTCCGAGGGATCAATTCTGAATGTTTTTCATATAAAAAAGAATATGGAACATATTGAAGCAATGTACAAAGCCAAAAATTACCATAAAGTAAATGTGGCTTACAGGATTGAAAAACTGGATAAAAATAATTGGGCTAATCTTGAGTTTGTGATTGAAGAAGGTGAAAAATTTCATGTTGAAAAAATTATTTTCAAGGGAAATTCTGATTATACGGATAAAAAATTAAAAGATTTAATGAAAACATCTGAAAAAGGGTTTTTTTCATGGCTCACGTTATCAGGAGAATTTACACTGCCTGAATTGAATCAGGATATTAGCGCTATTACTGATTCTTATCACAATAATGGATATATTCAGGCCAAGGTGAGTGAGCCTGAGATTAAGTACGGTGAAGATTCAACACAGATTACCATAACAATAGAGGAAGGCCCGCGGTTCAGGGTAGATAATGTTGTGTTGGAACAGACAGCGCTAAAGGGAGATTTTCTTTTTTCCAAACAAGAACTCAGAAACCTGATTCATAATAAGTTGAAGATTTGTGAAAAAGAGTATTTTAGCCGGGAATCTCTGAGAAGAGATGTGCTTATGCTTTCTGAACTTTACTCTGATAAAGGTTACGCTTCAGCAATAGTTGTGCCGGTTGTTGATGTTGATAAGGAAAATCTGCTTACAAATGTTAAGTATTCTGTTAAACAAGGCAAAAAGGTATATTTTGAAAAGATCATTATCAGCGGGAACACAAAAACAAGAGATAAAGTTATTCGGCGTTCGCTTGATGTGCATGAGGGGGAAATATACAGCGGACAGGGAATAAAAAAAGGGATCCGCAGGCTGTATCGTTATGATTTTTTTGAAGATATTAAGGTGGACGGTTCAGAAGGAACGAGTGATGACAGGATAAATCTCAAAATTGACGTTACTGAAAAAAGTACCGGAGCATTTATTTTTGGCGGCGGGTACAGCAATGAGGATGCATTTTTCGGGATGATACAGTTAAACCAGCGGAACCTGTTCGGACGCGGACAGACCCTTGCTCTGAAAGGTAAATTCAGCGGAGATACAAATAAGTACAATCTTAGTTTTACAGAGCCCTGGCTGTTTGATATTCCTCTGTCCGCAGGTGCGGATGTGTATAACTGGACAACCGAATATGATACATACGATAAAGACAGTGTGGGAAGCGCCGTTAAGTTCGGGTATTCGGTTTGCCGGGATACGCGTGCTTATGTTTCTTATACTTATGATATTTCTGATATTTACAATATTGAAGATGACGCTTCAAGCTCTGTTGAAGACATGGAAGGAAAACATACCACCAGCTCGGTAAAAACGTCTCTGGTGTATGACTCAAGAGACAGTTTTTTTAATCCAACCGAAGGTTCCGAACACAGAATAACTTTCCAGTATGCAGGTATTGGAGGGGATATTGCATTTACAAAGTCTGTTGGTGAAACCGGCTGGTATATACCTTTTTTAGGCGATACTGTATTATTTTTCCATGCCAAAGCCGGATATGTCTGGGAAAGTTCAAAAGGAAAGCTTCCTGATTATGAACTGTTTTACCTTGGAGGTATGAATTCAGTGCGCGGATTTGACTGGCAGGGCATACATTGCAATGAAGGCGACGATGAGATGGGGGGACACAAGTTTGTACAGGGTAATGTTGAATTATTGATTCCTCTGGCGAAAAAGGCCGGGCTTATGGGAGTGCTGTTCTTTGATACAGGAAATGTTTATAATAAAGATGAAGACATAAGGATAGATGAGCTTCATCTCAGAGAAAGCGCGGGATTCGGTATCAGATGGTATTCCCCGCTTGGTCCTATGCGCCTTGAAAGAGGTTATATCCTGGATCCTGATGAAGAAGCCGGAGAGACCAGCGGTGGGGACTGGGAGTTCACGATCGGATATCCGTTTTAGTTTTTTTTGGATCTACTGAATTTATGTTTTAGAGTAATATGGAGGAGTAAATGCAAATCAGAAAGATTGTTCTAACAGCAGTTGTTGTTTTTATTTCCGTTATATCAGTTTCATACGGAGCGGATGTTGCCAAAATAGGGATAGTGGATATTCAAAAAGTTTTTGATATATCAAACAGAGGTAAAGCTGCAATATCTCAATTCCAGGAGCAAGGGAAAAAAATGTCTGCTGATCTTAAGGAGCAGGAGAGTGAAATCACAAAGTTACAAAGAGAGCTGGAGCGTGGAGCCATGGTTATGAGCAAGGCCATGCGTACAGAAAAACAGCGGGAGATCAATATAAAAAAGTATGACCTGAAACTGCTCAAGGAAAGGTATATAGCTAATTTGAAAGCCCGGGAAGAAAAAACGCTCAAAGAAATCAAACAGGAACTGCTTGTGCTTATTGAAAAAATAGGGACAAGAGATGGTTTCCTTCTTATCCTGGAAAAACTGGAAACCGGCGTATTGTATTCTCCGGCATCAATTGATCTCACAGACAGAGTAATCAAACTGTACAATTCTGAGTTTTTAAGGAAATCTAAAAGGCAGAAATAAAAAAAGCTCCGCGGTCCGTTTTATCCTGCGGTTGGCAAATCTTTTTTTTGCATTCTTATAAAAAATATCGGGCATCCTTCATTTACCCGGAAAAGTAGTGATTTAATATTTTGGTTTGTGCTTTTTTAAGCAAATAGCATTATTATTTTAACCACAGATTGACACAGATTTTATGTATTTTCAATCTGTGAAAATCTGTGGTTTTTAAAATATTAAAAAATTGCAAATCACTACATGTTAAGCGCCCTTTTTAAAATTGAGAATTCCCTGGTTAAGATTTTTATAATTTTAAAAATAATGAAAGCATAAGCAAATGAATACAACACTCGGCAATCTGGCTGAAATTGTTAGTGGCAAAGCCTCGGGAGATTTGAATAAAATTATCCGGGGAGTTGGTCCTTTTGATAACGCGACTGAGGATCATATAACTTATGCCGGAAGTTCGGCCCTGTTGAAAAAACTGGACCACACAGGAGCGGGAGCAATTATTGTTCCTCATGGTTTTAATAATGATTCCAAAAATTTGATTCTGGTTGATAATCCACGGGCCGCATTTGCAAAAGCTTTACAATTCTTTTATCCGCGTTCACGCGCAAAAACAGGCATATCCAAAGACGCACATATAGGCGTAAAGTTTGTTTGCGGGGATAATGTTTCAATCGCTCCTTTTGCGGCTATAGGCGATAATGTTGTTTTGGGAGACAGAGTTACTATTCAGGCTGGTGTTGTTATCAAAGACAATGTTGTGATTCGTAATGATGTTGAGATATTTCCAAACGTAACAATTCATACCGGCGCTGTTATCGGGAGCAGGGTAACAATTCAGGCCGGCGCTGTTATCGGGAGCCATGGTTTTGGTTATGAGCCTGACGGAAAAAAGTATTTGAAAATCATTCACAGAGGAACAGTGCAGATTGACGATGATGTTGAAATTGGCGCAAACAACACAATTGACAGGGCTGTTTTCGGTAAAACCCATATTTGCAAGGGAGTTAAGACTGACAACCTTGTTCATATTGCACACAATGTCACTGTTGGTGAAAATACAATAATTGTAGCGCAGGCCGGTATAGCCGGAAGCGTAAAAATAGGAAAACATGTTATTCTGGCGGGTCAGTCCGGCATAGCGCAACACCTGACTATCGGAGATAATGCAATTGTGGGGCCCAAGTCAGGGGTTGCAAAGTCCGTGCCTGATGGCCGGATTGTATCCGGCATTGTTGGCATGCCCCACAATCTGTGGCTCAGAGTACAGAATATTCTCCCAAGACTCCCTGAGCTTAAAAAAAGATTGTATGAGCTTGAAAAGAAGTTAAACAAGTAACAACCTGATTTTTCGAATGTGTTGCAAACGCAAAATAACATCCCACCTGTTATAATTTCACAAGAAATTCGAACTGTAATAGCAGAGGTGTTTTTTTCTTTACGGATATTTTACAATAGGACTTAGTGTCTAAAAAGTTAAATTCTGACCAGAAATGGCAAAATATTGTATCCTCTTTAAATTTTATGGGAAGAATTCAAGGTGTGTAACTTACAGGAGAAATTTTTTAGTTGGACGGGGTTTGTAACCCCGTCTGACAAAAAGCAACACGTCATTCCCCGTCATTCCCCGTCATTCCCCGTCATTCCCCGTCATTCCCCGTCATTCCCCGTCATTCCCCGTCATTCCCGCATGTTTTTTAGCGGGAATCCAGAAAATAACAAAAACTGCAATCTCTGCTGCAAACAATCATGCTTGATAAGAATTCTTTTTGCATGCTTGCCTGATGTGTTATGTCATCATACAAATCTTTCCAGCCCGGATTCTTTTTTTCTATAAGTTCCAACTTCCAACTTCCAACTTCCACGTTCTTCGCCACTTTTTAATTCGTTTTTCCCGACTTATTGCACTTTGAGTATTATCATGGACTTCAAAATATACGACAGTCTTTACATTGTATCTTTTGGTAAAATCCGGGGTTATGTTATTTTTATGTTGCTACATCCTCCGGACTGAATTTGAGGTCAACCCAACCTGCCAATTTTAAAAAATCGCAATTCATAACCGCTTAAGGAATAAGATGAAGCTGACCGACAATGAGATAAGAGATATCACCAGACATCTTGAGGCCGGGAAACCGCTTCCGGAAAAGTATCGCTTTTTGTTGTTTGAGGAAAAGAGAGAAGTTGAGCTGGTCTGGAATGGCAAAAGCGGCGAGGTATGTAATGTGGTTCTGCCATTTCAGGTGATTGAGCAGGTTGATGAGCCACGGGCTGAAGAGGTGCGGCGGATGCAGTTAGAATTATTTGATATGCAGACCGGCAGGCAGATCAGGGGGTGGAACAATAAATTGATCTGGGGCGATAACAAACTGATTTTATCCGGCCTGAAAAACGGACCTTTGCGTGAGGAGATTGAGGCGCAGGGCGGCATCAAGCTGATCTATATTGATCCGCCGTTTGATGTTGGCGCGGATTTTTCAATGGATATAGAGATCGGTGGCGAAACCCTGACCAAAAAACCGATCACCAGAGTTGATATTCTCGGTTTTGAGTTCGAGATGGGGCTGTTTCCGAATATTCAGGAAGAAGCCAAAAGCAAAGGCATTGACCTTGCCATGAAATATATCCCCGCTGAGGTTTTTGACAAACGGGCTGTTGAGAAAAATCAGGTGGTGTTTCATGATGTTTCGTTTATTGAAGTAAAGCCGCTTTTTGGCAAAGGCAAAAAGAAAAACCGCATCGCCATTGAACTGACGGACTTTTCTGTATTTTATTCACAGGATGCCGCGGATGCTGATACCGCTCTGAAAAAGAAAAAGTCGAAAGTGATTGTGGATAAGGGGCGGGTGGTTAAAATCAGCAAAGATAAACACGGAATAATCAGACGCGAAGCGCTGACAAAAAAATGGACAGACTGGATTGATTACTGGTCCGTTGATTTTAATTTTGAGTCAAAGAGGGAGATTGTGCGGATCAGGAGTGAAGAAAGCGGTGAAACAGAAGAGGTCTGGACAGGTGATTATGTGTTTGAAAACGAATGGCAATCGTTCCGCACCAAAAAAGACCGGTCCCTGGAGCTGAAAAGCGTGTTTACGGAGTGTGTTCCGGGACATCGCAAAATTGCTGTTAAGGTGGTGGATATTTTTGGAAACGACACCATGAAAATTATTGAGGTGATGATATGAAAATAAAGATAAAACACCTTGGACCAATCAGACAGGCAGAGTTCATTCCGGGAGATCTGACCCTCATTTGCGGCGCCAACAATACCGGAAAGACCTATGCGACTTATGCTTTGTTTGGTTTTTTGGATGTTTGGCGGAGAATGCTGAAGATCAGAATAGAAAATAAAACAATTGAGACTTTGCTGGGTAACGGTGTCGTCCACATTGATCTTAAAAATTATCTGAACAAAGCCGGCGACATATTGCAACAGGGCTGTCAGAATTATACCAAAATATTGCCCAAAATTTTTTCTGCATCAGAGGAATACTTTAAAGAAACTCAGTTTCAAGTTTTACCGGATATCAAAACCCTGTCTGTAAGCGCTGCCTTTGAACGTAAAATTCAGGCGACGAATGCCGAGCTTTTTTCTTTATCCAAGTCAGAGAATAGCATGGATTTGGTGGTTTCTCTATTGACAGATAAAGAAAAAATTCAATTTCCAACGGACGTTCTTAAAGAAATTATTACGGATGTTGTAAATGAAATTATCTTCGGACAATTTTTCCCCAAACCATTTATCGCCAGCGCAGAACGCACAGGTGTGGCTATTTTCCGCAAGGGACTGAACTTTGCCCGTAATCGTTTGCTCAAGGAAATAAGTCAGGATGATAAAAATATTGATCCGATGAAACTCCTGTTCAATGTTTATCAGGATTATGCCTTACCCGTTGAAAGCAATGTGGATTTTATCCGTCAGCTTGAGACAGTCGCCAAAAAAAGAAGTTTTATTGCTGAAAACCATCCAGATGTGTTGAACGATTTTTCCGACATTATCGGAGGGAAATACAGCGTCACTCGCAATGACGAACTTTATTTTTATCCAAAAGGAAAGCGGATCAGGCTGACAATGGATGAAAGCTCCAGCGCGGTGCGTTCCCTGCTGGATATCAGATTTTATCTCCACCATGTTGCCAGGCAGGGTGACTTGCTGATCGTGGATGATCCAGAATTAAATCTTCACCCGAAAAATCAGCGCCGAATTGCCCGTTTGTTTGCCCGTCTGGTCAATTTGGGCATCAAAGTTTTTATCACGACGCACAGTGATTATATTGTCAAGGAGTTGAATACGCTGATCATGCTGAACCATGACAAGCCTCATCTGAAACAAATCGCCCAGGAAGAAGGTTATAAGGAAAATGAACTGATTTCAGATGATAAGATCAAAGTCTATATTGCCGAAGAGGCATTGATCAAACTGGATGGCAATAAAAGGAAAAGTCGTTGTCAAACCCTTACAGCCGCCCACATCGACCCTGAACTCGGTATTGAGGCACGGAGTTTTGATACAACTATCAACCGTATGAACCGAATTCAGGAGGCTGTTGTCTGGGGATAAGATTGATGCCTGATCTTGATATATTACAGGAATTACTTAAAGATGATGTGATTCTCGATCTTGTTATAAGTAGATATGGAAAGAAATCAGTTACCCTGACTGAACTAGGAAATTCTCACCATACCGGATATTCCGTAGTCATTCACAACATGCCGGAAAATGCGGTTGTGATGAAAACAGATAATTTTCCAGCGCCGAAGACATTCTTCAAAAATACCAAAGGTGAATGTAAAAGAGCCGATTTCGTAATTATCGCAAACACTGATAAAGAGAACTTGTTCATTCTTATTGAGATAAAAAAAGGCAAGGGTAGCTCGGAACGGACAATTATCCGGCAATTGCAGGGAGCGCAGTGTGTTATCGCCTATTGCCGCTCCATTGGACAGGAATTTTGGCAACAAAAGGACTTCCTCAACCCGGAAAAGTATAAGTACCGGTTTGTCAGTATTCGCAATATCGGAATTAACAAAAAACCCACATACACACCACATCGTGGCGGTTTACATGATTGTCCGGAGCGAATGCTGAAAATTACATCGCCGCATCATCTGGAATTCAAGCAACTCGCGGGAAGAATAAACTGACCGACAGTCAGTCAGCTATCAAAAAAATGTTTTTCCGGATGACGAAAAATTGCTGTTAATGTGGTGGATATTTTCGGCAACGATACCATGAAGATCATTGAGGTGACGATATGAAAAAAACTAAAAAAATCAGGGTTGAAGATACAGAAATAACCATTATCTCAATCAATGACGAAGACTATCTCTCTCTGACCGATATGCTCAAAGCAAAAGATGGAGACTTTTTTATTTCAGACTGGCTGAGAAACAGGAATACAGTTGAGTTTTTAGGAATATGGGAGCGCATCTGCAACCCTGATTTTAATTATGGCGAATATGCCATAATTAGAAGTCAGGCGGGATTGAACAATTATAAGATCAGCGTAAAAGAGTGGACAGCCAAAACAAATGCCATTTGTATTATTTCAAAACCAGGCAGATATAGCGGGACTTACGCCCTTCCCGGATGACGAAAGATCGCTGTCAAAGTGGTGGATATTTTCGGCAACGATACCATGAAGATCATTGAGGTGACGATATAATGAAAACACAAAAAATAGAAGTTCTTGACAGGGAAATCGCTCTTCAAACCAAAAATAAGGAAGATTTCATTTGTATTACTGACATCGCCCGCCACAAGGAAGCGGATCGCACGGACCATGTTATCCAGAATTGGATGAGAAACCGCAATACCATTGAATTTTTTGGCATCTGGGAAAAGCTTAACAACCCTGATTTTAAACCCCTCGAATTCGAGGGGTTTAAAAAACAAGCGGGGCTGAACAATTTTTCATTGACGCCCAAACGCTGGATCAGCACAACAGGGGCTGTCGGAAGGGGTAAATAATGTCAAAAATCAATGTGTTGGACAAGGAAATCGCCATCTATACCAAAAACGAAGAAGATTATATCTGCATTACTGATATTGCAAAATATAAAAATGCGGAAACAACAGGATTAATTATTTCTCATTGGCTTAGTACTCGATTTACAGTTGAATTCATGGGGTTTTGGGAAAAAATTCATAATCCTGATTTTAATGTTACTGAATTCAGTAACATTAAAAATCAAAGTGGTTCAAATGGTTTTGTGCTTACCGTAAAACAATGGGTTCAAAAAACGAATGCCATCGGTATTATTTCAAAACCAGGCAGATATGGCGGGACTTACGCCCATAAGGATATTGCCTTTGAATTTGCATCATGGATTTCGGTGGAATTCAAGCTCTATCTTATCAAAGAATTTCAGCGTTTAAAAGAGGAAGAGCAGAAACAGCTTGGCTGGGACATCAAACGCAATCTGGCAAAAATAAACTACCGTATTCACACGGACGCCATAAGAAAAAATCTGATACCGCCTGAACTGTCAAAGCGTCAGACTAATTTTGTATATGCCTCGGAAGCGGATGTGCTGAATGTCGCCCTGTTTGGCAAAACCGCAAAACAATGGCGTGAGGAAAACCCCGGGCAAAAGGGAAATCTTCGCGATCATGCCAATATCTCACAACTGGTATGCCTTTCCAATCTGGAAAACCTGAATGCCCTTTTTATCAATGAGGGGATGAAGCAGGGAGATCGCCTGAGAAAACTGAACGCCATTGCGATCCATCAGATGGAACTTCTTATCGTCGATCACAGTATAAAAAAATTAGGAGATAAATAATGGCGCTGCATCCTGACTTTCCTGATTCCCCCCATGATATCCTTGAGCCGGATGTGCGCTGGTTCCCGGCTGATGAAGCCTTGCGTGAATCCTCTTATGAAAAACTTCTGCCGCCACTGGTGCATGAACTTCGCTGGAAAGTTAAAGTGTGGCGGGAAAATGGCTATGATGGCGCAACAAATACCAGTATCCGTCTTTTGAACTGGTGGTTTGATCAGGAGCATCTGATGCCCAAAGCCGACGGATCAGTAATGTTATTCCAATACTACTTTGCCCAGCGGGAAGCAGTTGAAACAGTGGTTTATCTGTATGACGTAGTTAAGGTAAAAGACAAATATGATCTGATCCGCTTTGATTCATCAGGCGCGGTTTCCGCGAATATGTTTGATGAGTCGTGGCCGCGGTTTGTGATCAAAATGGCGACCGGTTCCGGAAAAACAAATTCTGATGCCTTTAGATGTCAGCGCTAACGATGAACTAACCGGCAAGGTTTTCTGGAGCAAAGCGTAAGAAAACCTTGTCCGGTTGAGTGATTGGGTTATGCCGTTCTTTCTGATCTGCCTTTTCTACCGGATACGGTCATACTCTTCCGGCTCCGCACAAGGAACGGCATTCATAACCTTCTCGAAATCCTCACGCCTCCCTCTGCGGGCTTCATCTTCCAGATAGCTTTCGGTCAGTATCGCAGACATCTTTTCGGCGGCGGCAAGGACAAGAAACTGGTTTGCCGATATCCCTTCGTTCCGGGACAGTTCGCTGATTTTCGTATGCAAAGATTTCGGCAGTTCCACCATGATAGCGTTCATGATTGCTTACTCCTTAAAAGTTATTAAAAGCCCAACGGTAGCCCGTCCGCTTGAACGATGGGTTAGGTGCGTTTATTTTACCTTCTATTCTTTTGTTTTAATTCGCAGGCAATTGTGTCCGCGCTCAAATCTTGTTCATCAGGCCATACAATACCACAAAAAAAAGGCTTCACTCGTTTAAAATAATTTTTATCTTTCAGCTGGGTGAATACACCCTTGTCAAGATAGGGTTTGACATCGAAGCTCCCGAAACGTCCATCGGACAATTCAACTGATAAAGTATAATCATTGTCCGCTTTAACTTTTATTACTTTCAACATTTTTACCTCAACGGTTCTATTTTATGCGGCTGTTGCCCTACAACCGATAGTTTCCAATCAGCCATTAAATCCTCTTGATGAATCTCAACCCACGCTTTTATTAACTTCAATTTGTTATTCGGCATTTTACCTTTTAGAACATTGCCCTCCGGTATTGAAATAACCGCATCATACTCGCCATAGTTCGCATGAATATGAGGTGTTTTATGTTCTTTATCATCAAAAAAATACATGTGAATAATTATTCCATAAAATATCGACAATGTTGGCATACCAACCTCTCCTTCTTCATATTCTGGTTCTTTCAGCTTCCATTTGGTAACTTTAATGATTTTTTGAGAGTCTTATTTTTCGATAGATTTTGTAATTTGTTAAATCGCAAAATCCAATTTTTACTGGTTATAACGGATTTGGGGGACAATAATTTCAGATTTTAATATTTTTAGGGAACAGAATGCTACTTTTGACATCACATCCAGCCCTAATGCTGCTGAAAAACAGATAAAATCATAGTTTTTGATGCCTATAATTTCAATCAGTTACATGCAACCCCCCAATCCGTTATAACCAGAATATCTGTTTCATCATATCGCATACAACACATCATCAACGGTTTCAGCAAATGGCGCCTCATTAATGACACCAATCGCATGAAGGATCGGATCGTGTTCTGAGGCTCGCCCCTGATCTTGGACTGAAATGCCCTCCGATCTCAATTGTTTAAACTTCAGATAGTGGATAAAGCTCTGCAATTCAGCGATATACGCATGTGGTAAATGCTCTGTTTCAACGAATAATTGTTGTTTTGTTGTGGGTGTCATGTCTCTCAACTCCATTTTTGCCTGTTCTTGTATGCCACATCTGCCATACTTCTCGGCCATATCAGCACACTTTTTCTCGCTCATGCTCACATCCTGACAGTCATCATGGGGCAAGACTCTTGGCCTGGCAATAGAATATTGTGATCAAATTGAAGATCCAGACGATCTTCGGTGTAAAACGTCTGGATTTATTCGTTCTTACGGTGTTTGAAGCGACTTTGTCGAATGACAATTTTTAGAACATACGGACATGGTGGCGCGAAGCGCGC
>Ga0233431_1004705_pt1 | contig 14243 bp, 16 predicted proteins | sample SI_118_April2016_FD_179867 | JGI IMG/M metagenome (GOLD analysis project Ga0233431, IMG submission 179867) | Seawater microbial communities from Saanich Inlet, British Columbia, Canada - SI_118_April2016_200_MG | ecosystem: Environmental > Aquatic > Marine > Inlet | place: Canada: British...
ATACTTTTCTTTTTTCTAAAAGGCTTTCAATCAATACACTTATGAAGTTTTTTAGAAAAAAGAAAAAATGACTTATGACTTTACTATAATTGTCGTTAGTGGGTAAATATAATTGTCGGTGTACGATAACCTGTAAAATCTGAAAACTCACCATTATTTACTACACCGGCAATACTGATTCTCCATATAAATTTGTCTATATTAGGATGAAAACCAGCTATAAGCTCAGTTGTTTTTCCTTTACCGTTTTTCCAAGGTACTGATTTATAATTATTTTGATCAATAATTACAATATTCATATTAAAACTCGGTATATTTTTGAAAACTATTGTGATTTAAATGTGATTATCTGTTATATTTGGTTAGTTATTAATTGGTATTAAAAAAAATAGAAAATTACTTTTCAAGAGTAAAATCGATTAAGTTTTGGAGTTTTACTGTTGCTACACATATGCAAGTATCTGCTCCTCCATAATAAATCTTTACTTCGCCATTTTTTTCTACTATTGCACCGCAGGCAAATACTACATTGCCTACATCTCCTATACGCTCATAATCTGCTCTGGGAGAAAGAGCAGTATCTGAACACCTGGCTATTACTTTATGGGGCTCATCTAGATCTAAAAGTACTGTTCCCACCCTGTAAATAGGTCCTGCAGATGTCATTTTAACTCCGTGATATATTTCCAACCAACCATGATCTGTCTTAATAGGCGGAACAGAAGCTCCAATTCGATAACTGTCCCAGTAACCGTTTCTAGGGCTGATAACTAATTTAGATTTACCCCAGTCAATTAGGTTTTTAGAGAAAGAAGCCCATATTGAACCTATGCCTTCTCCTATAGGTCTATCAAGTCTTACATATTCCCCATTAATTTTTTCAGGAAAGAGAACACCATCCTTATTGCCGGGTTCAGAAACAAGCGCTATTCTTTCATAATCATAAAAATTTTCAGTTTTAGCAAGTGCAATTCTTGCTCCATATTTAGAATATGCGGTATAAAGCATATAGTATTCACCATCTATTTTAGTAATTCTTGGATCTTCCAGACCTCTTGCTTCATATTTTGCAAAAACACCTGATTTTGCTGGAAGCATTATAGGTTTATCATCCACTATAAACTTATAACCGTCTTTACTTCTACCAAGAACAAAATACGAATATCCCTGCAAACCTTCTACCCTTAAAACAATGTAATACTCGTTGCCATTTTTTATCGGAGCCCCATTAAAAACAGTATTTGTTCTGAAAGGAATATCTTCAAGTGTTATGATAGGGTTATTTTTATATCGATGTAAGAGATCAGTTCTATGTATTTTTTTTTTCATATCAGTAGTCATCCTCATTACTTATAATACATTCACGAATTACATCTTTTAACTTTACAGTTCCCTTACATATACAACTGTCTGCTGCACCGTAATATATAGTAAGAGTATTCTTTTCTACAATTCCTCCGCCACAATATATAATATTATTCAGATCTCCTACTCGTTCATAATACTCTCTTGGAGACAATATAGGTATATTACTTCTTGCTGTTACTTTAGATGGATTTTCTGCATCAAGAATAGCAGCCCCCATTCTGTAAATAGGACCTGCAGAAGTTTCTTTGACACCATAATAAAAAATCAGCCAATCACTATTATCTAAAATACGGAAAGGTGGTATTGAGCATCCTATTCTACTTGCATCCCAATATCCAGGCCTAGGAGACAGTACTACTTCGTTGCTTCCCCAGTAAACCAGATCATCAGAATAGCTAATCCATATTCGTCCTCCACTTGAAGGTCGATCAAGTCTTGCAAATTTTCCATTAATTTTTTCAGGAAAAAGTGTTCCGGCTTTTGTATCAGGCTCTGATATTGATCCGTGATATTTAACACTTTTAAAGTCAACTGTTTCAGCTAATCCTAGTCTAAAGCCCTTTGAGTCTTTTTTAGTGTAAACAATATAATATTTTCCGTCTAAAAATGTTACTCTCGGATCTAAAACTCCGATATCTGCAGTATCTGCATCTCTTAATTCAAGAAAAGGTTTTTCTCTTACATCAAATTTACTGCCGTCTTTACTTTCAGCTATATGTATTGAATGGTGTCCTGAATGATTTTCTATATCAACAAGTAAAATATATAAATCTTTATATTTGACCGCTGAACAGTTTTTAATATTACCTGCAGAAAATCCAAGGTTTTCCAAGGTTATGATAGGGTTTCCTCTCCATCTACGAACTATATCTCTTTGTCTTTTATTTCTCATTTTATTCCTGAATTCTATCAAGTTATTTTAGCGTATTTAAAACCTCATTTATCGTCGTAGTAATTAAACATGAAAATTCATCTGAGGCTCCATAGTATATCCAGAGTTTTCCATCTCTCTCTATTATACCATTTGTAAAAAGTACATTTCCAAAAAAACCATCTATTTCATAGTCGGTTTCAGGTTCAATTAAAGGAGATCCAGGTCTTTTAACTATTTTCCAGGGCTTTTCTAAATCTAATAACATTGCAAACAATGTATACTTTGAGTTGTCACCTTTACTATGATAAATACAGAGCCATCCTTCAGAAGTTTTAATAGGATAGCTTCCTCCTCCGATTTTCATTGATTCATATGAAGAGTTTCTAGGACGTGCTATGCATTTATGACTGCCCCAGTGCAATAGATTTGGGGAGTCGGCATACCAAATAGAAGCTTTACCGAAACCACTGTTATTAGGTCTATGTAATGCGGCATACATTCCATTGATCTTTTCTGGGAAAATTGTTACATCTTTATTTTCCGGAGGAAATATAATACCGAGTCTCTTGTGAGTTTTGAAGTCTTCTGTAACGGAAAGTGCTGTACACCAGCTATCTTCTGATACAATAGTATAATTTATATAATATTTACCGTCAATAAAAGTAACCCTTGCATCCTCTATACCATATTTTTCTTCCTCGCTGCAAGGATATATAAATGGTTTTTCATCAACTTTGAAATTTACACCATCTTTACTTCTTGCGATTCTTATATGGCTTAGGCTTGACAGGTAATCAATACCTTTATAAACTACACCCCTTGTATCTTTAAGTTTTACCTCAGGATCAGTCTCATCAAATTCAAGAATGTCTGGAAATCCATCTCCATCGGCAAATTTGTAGATAGGAACTCTGATTTTTCCTTTCTTAGGAATACAGTTTTCAGCAACTCTAATCAGTAATATAAACTCATTATTATATAAAACTGCTGCCGGGTTGAATGCTCCGACTACATTGTACCCATCAAATGAAGGTTTAACATCTGATGGTTTAACTATAGGATTATTGCTGGATCTATTTAACATTGTCTTCGACTCCTTACTATATCATTAATTATTAGTCGGCAATGTAAACATACTTTGATTTACATATTAACTCTTTGTCATATTTATGGTATATTTCTGATGTTTTCTTTGCAATCAGATCCCAGGATAACTCGTCTTTTACATATTTTAATGCATTTTTTGACATTTGTAAACGAAGTTTGTCATCAGTAAGAAGGTTTGATATTTTTTCTACAAATTCATTATCATTTTTGGCTATCAAACCTGCTTTTGATACATTTATGATATTTTTGAAGGCCTGTAGATCAGAAGCAATAACAGGTTTTCCTAAGCTAAAAGCATGAGCCATTATACCGCTCTGAGCTCCTAATATGTACGGAAGGGCAACAATATCAGCGGCGCTTAATATATAATCAAATGTCTTTTGTGGGAACATACCACGGAATACTTCAATATTATCACTAACAGAGGAGTTTTTTATTTTTATGAAAAGAGATTGTCGATATTCATTCAATTCACTGACTCTGACTTTGCTTGCAAGAACTAAACAGGCATCATTTACTCTTTCTACTATAGATGGGAATAAATCAATTATTCTATGGAAACCTTTTGTTTCTCTAACGTATCCTAACAGCAATACAACTTTTTTACCTTCCAACCCAAGTTTTTTCTTCGCATCCATGTAAGGTGCTGTAGTTCTGATGCCATGATCAACATGATATATTTTTTTCGGAGCAATACCATAGCAGTCTCTTAATATTTTGATATGTTCTTTTTCATGTACAATTATCATGTCCAGCTCACGGCACATGGTTTGAAATACCATTTTTTCCCGATGCTCAAAAGTTTCTCTTACTGTATGAAGAGTCGCGACTACTGGAATATTTGAAAACTTCATTCTGAATATCAGATCAAGTACAGCTATTCCGTCCATATCACCGTAAAGTCCAAACTCGTGTTGTATATGAACAATATCAGGAGTTATTTTTTTAACTGCATCAAAAATTTTCTTTGATAAACCGTGCTCATCAGGATTATAAGCAGGTATTACAGATTCACCTATGGCACCATACTGGCTGATTACAAAGATTTCGTTTTTTGTTTTCCGTAGTGATTCTACAAGATATTGAGAATAAGAAGCTAATCCGCATTCAATAGGTGGATAAGTTGATACTATGGCTATTCTCATAAAGGTCTCCTTTACAGCCTGCTGAGATAAGAGCTGAATGATTTTATTATATCTTTATCGCAAACTTTAATAAAGTTTAAAGAAAAAGATCAAAAAACTGATAATCTAATAAAGAATATAACATCATTGATTAGAAGTTAAATAAAATTATTGGAGTAATTCATTACTTGCACATATTTATTTATCTTCTGTTTTTTGAAGAAGAAGCATTAATTCATTAGATTCAACTGTCTGCCCTTTTTCGATAAGTATTTCAAGCACTTTGCCTGATTTTTCAGCAATAATTTTAGATTCCATTTTCATTGCTTCCAATATAATTACAGTTTCGCCACGTTCTATAATCTGTCCTTCCGTTACTAGTACCTTAAAAATAGATCCAGGCATAGGAGATCTGACTTCATAGCCAGATCTACCACTTGTTCCTGTCCCTTTTTCATGAATTAGTTTAATTGGGTACTGAGCGTCACTGGCTAATCCAGATAGAATTTGAACATATTTTTTTGTTTTACCCTCAATGCTGACATTATAATATATTTCATCTTCTTTTTTCTTTTTATCTTCTTCTTCTTGAGCCCTTAAAGATGCTCTTTCAACAACATCTTTTATATATCTTATTCCCATAGGTTTATCACCTTTAAGAAAATCAATACCTTTACTTTCACATGCGGCTGTAATAAAAATATTCTCATCAGTAACAGCTAAATTATTTTTTAAAAGCTGTTTTTTAGCATATTCTATACCAAGTTTTGGATTATTATCGTTCAGATCATGCACATCTTCCTGAGTAGGAGATAAATTTAATTGTTTTGATGCCATTTTAATAATTTCAGGATCTGGCTTTGCCGGTGTCTGGCCCAAATAACCTAATACCATTTTTCCATAAGTATCTGTTATTTTTGTCCACTTACCCTGGGTGACATTTGAAAATGCCTGCTGGAAATAGAATTGAGAAACTGGTGTTACTGAAGTTCCGAAACCACCACGTTCAACAACTTCCTGCATTTCTTTTATTACCTTAGGAAATAAATTGAGACAGTTATTGTCACGCATCATCTGTGTATTAGATGTTAATGCACCACCAGGCATTGGAGAAAAAATGATAAAAGGATTTATTTCTCTAGCTTCAGGAGGGAAGAAATATTTATTCATTTGTTCTATAAATACTTCTTCAGCCTGCATTATTTTTAAATAATCAATGTCTAAAGTATAATCTGTATCTTTCAATCTATGCCACATTGCAAGTATATCTGCCTGTCCTGTACCTCCACTGCATGGCTGCATTGCTAGGTCAATAATATCTGCTCCACTTTCAATTGCCGCCATATTACAGGCAATAGCCATTCCTGCAGTATCATGTGTATGGAATTGAAGATCAACTCCATCGGGCATCAGTTTTTTGATACCCTTTGTTGTTTCATAAACTATTTGCGGACATGCCGTACCGGAAGCATCTTTAAGGCATAGACTGTCAAACGGGATATCTGCTTTTAAAATTTTCTTAAATGTGTTAATATAATATTCAGGTGAATGTTCATAGACTTTTCCGATTCCAGGAGGAAGCCCCATTAAAGTTATTACCACCTGATGCTTTAACCCGTTTTCATGTATTTTATGTCCTGAATATTTGAGATTTCTCACATCATTGAGTGCATCAAAATTTCTTATGGTATCAACACCATGTTTTTTAAACATTTTAGCATGAAGTTCTATAATATCTCTTGACTGAGAAACAAGGCCTACAACATTAGCTCCTCTGGCCAGTGTTTGAAGATTAATATCATCCCCGACAACTTTTCTGCATTGGTCCATCATATCAAAAGCATCTTCTTGACAATAAAAATATAGACTTTGAAATCTTGCACCACCACCTATTTCAAGGTTTGTTGTACCTGCGTCCACAGCAGCTTTTAATGCAGGAAGAAAATCTTCTGTTTTTACTCGTGCTCCAAAGCATGACTGAAAGCCGTCACGAAATGATGTATCCATAAATTTAATCTTTTTCATTTCTTCACCTAATTTTTCTTTTAAGATTTAGGATGATCAATTACAACGGAATGTTGCTATGCTTTCTTTCTGGAGCCTGTTCTTCTTTATGTGACAGAATTTCAAATGCTCTGATCAGTTTACCTCTTGTTTTAGATGGGATGATTATATCGTCGATATAACCTCTTTTTGCTGCCTGATAAGGATTTGCAAATTCCTTCTTATAAAATGAAATTTTTTCCAGCAAAAGTTCTTCTGGTTTTTTAGCATCTTTAATGTCTTTTTTGAAAATTATCTCGGCCGCACCTTCTGCGCCCATAACAGCTATCTCAGCTGTCGGCCAGGCATAATTTATATCACCACCAATATGTTTGGAACTCATAACATCATAAGCACCGCCATAAGCTTTTCTCGTAATAACTGATACTTTAGGGACTGTTGCCTCAGCATATGCAAAAAGAAGTTTTGCTCCATGAGTTATAATGCCTCCGTACTCTTGATCGGTGCCGGGAAGGAATCCAGGAACATCAATAAAAGTAAGAATAGGAATATTAAAAGAGTCACAATATCTTACAAACCTTGCAGCTTTTCTTGAGGAATTACAATCTAAAACTCCGGCAAGATAGTTAGGCTGATTAGCAACAATACCAATAGTTCTTCCATTTAATTTAGCAAAAGCTACTATTATATTCATTGCATATGATTGGTGGATTTCCAAAAATTTCTCATCATCAACAACTGCTGAAAGAACCTGTTTCATGTCATATGGCTGATTCGAATTTTCAGGAATAATTTTATTTAATAGATCTTCTTCTCGTGTTATAGGATCTGAACAATGTGAAACAGCTTGACCGTGTTTGTAATTAGGTGGCAAATAATTTATAAGTTTTTTAACTGTTTTAAGAGCTTCGTGTTCTGTGTCAACAGCAAAATGTGCATTACCGCTTCTGGAATTATTTATTTCTGCTCCACCGAGAGTTTCTATATCTACATCTTCATTTGTAACTGCTTTTACAACTTTAGGTCCAGTAACAAACATTGAAGAACTATTTCTAACCATAATACTAAAGTCTGTAATTGCAGGAGAATATACAGCTCCTCCGGCACATGGTCCTAAAATAGCTGAAATCTGAGGGATAACTCCTGAACATTTTACATTTCTATAAAAAATCTCTCCGTATCCTGCCAAACTTTCAATGCCTTCCTGAATCCTTGCACCGCCTGAATCATTCAAACCGATAATTGGAACTCCTGACTTAGCAGCAAGATCCATTATTTTAATTATTTTTTCAGCATAAGTTTCCGAAAGTGAACCACCAAAAACAGTAAAATCCTGGGAAAAAATATAAACAGGCATCTTGTCAATTGTTCCATAACCAGTAATTACACCATCTGAGGGATACTGTATCTTTTCCATTCCGAACTTAGAACAGCGATGCTCTTTTAATAAATCAAACTCCTCAAAGCTGCCTGTATCTAAAAGATACTCAATCCTTTCCCTTGCAGTTAATTTCCCCCGTTTATGTTGTTGTTCAATTTTTTTTAAACCACCACCCAGGAGAGCTTCTTCTTTTTTTTGAATAAGCTCAGAAATAGCCTTTTCTGTATTCATTATCTCTATTCTACCCCTTTTTTGATGTTTGATTTTTAAACTTAACTGATATTACATATTTAAAAATTTAACATTCTAGTGCTGTATTACAAATATTAAGTACTGTATTAGTCTCATGATTTAATCATGAGTGAAAAGAGATATTTTTTTTAATATCACCTCTTTTTTAAAATAAACAGTTACCTTTAATTTCCAAATTTAGTATTTTTCTAATCGGACTTTATCGCACTCGAAAATAAGTAGTACCTTATTCGTATTTAAAATGGGCATATGACGAAGTATAACGAAAGTAAACAAAAATGATAAAAAGGTTTTTTTTGAACCTAAAAATTGGTATCCCTGGCAAGATCATGCGTTTCGCATGGCGAGCTTGAACTTTATCCAGCCAATAGCTGGACTGCGACACTTTGATTTTCTAAGCAGAGAAATATAATAAGAGAAATTATGCGGATGAGTAAGAAAAAGTGGTATCCCGGGCAAGACTTGAACCTGCGACCCTCTGATTAGAAGTCAGAGGGCATTAAGTACAAATTGCAAATAATTAGTACCTTATTAGTACCTTATAGCCATTTTTTTTTGTAAAAATGTATGATATAATATATACCATGTATAATTTAAGCAATTAATAAAAAAAATAGGTTAACAATGGTAAAAAGAAGAGTGAAAGGGACAGGGACTATTTATAAGCCTAAAGAGAGCAAAAATTTTTATTTAAAATATACTATTGATGGTATAGTCAAAAAAATATCTTTAAGAACAGGAATAAAACTTGAAGCAGAAAAAAAAGCAAAAATTCTTACTAAAGATTTAGAATTAAAAACAAGAGAAGATATTCTTTATCATATTGGACAAGTAAAAAGTTTAATATCTGATAATCGTTTAAAACTCTCTGATGTCTGGCATAAGTTTGAAGTAATTAAACAAAAAGAGCAATGTTCCCAAAAAACAATAAACGCATACCAACAGTACTGGAATGAGTTTTTGCGTTATCTGCCAATGAAGTTTGATACAATGCAAAGTGTAACTGAAAAAGAAGCAACAGGCTTTTTAGAATACCTTGAAACTAAATTTAAGGTATCAAATAGAACTTATAACGCTTACCTGTTAAGTGTGTCAGTAATTTTTAAAACATTTATTGGAGAAAAACATGTCTTTAAAAATGAAGATAAAAAAATACTGGATACTCATTCACATAAAGAATTTACAAAATCGCAGATAAAAAATATTTTTTCAGCCTTTGATGATCCTGAATTAAAAATAATGAATAAAGATGAAATGCTATTATTATTTCATTTTGGTTGCTGGACAGGGTTAAGACTAAAAGATTGTTGTTTAATTAAGTGGGAATCTATAAATTTAGCAAAAAATATGATTTATATAAAACCTGCAAAAACACAGAAATACAATAGAACCGTAGTTATACCGTTACATCCTATGCTATTTAACGAAATAGAAATGATTTATAAAGATCAAAATTTTGACGATTATGTTTTGCCTCATGTTGCTAAACGCTATTTAAGTAATCCAAGCGGTGTAAAAAAAGATTGTATAAAAGTATTTAAATATTGCGGATTAAAAACTACTTTAAAAATTAAAGGCAAGATGAAAGGCGTTAATCAATATGGTTTTCATTCTTTCAGACATACATTTGTTTCTTTTTGTGCCAATGCTGGTGTACCTTTGGCAGTCGTTCAGGCGATTGTCGGGCATGGTTCGCCTGTAATGACAAGGCTATATTCACATTTAGGAGAAGATACGCTTAAGAACGCCATTAATACGCTTCCTACACTTAATAGCGACTATAATGTAAAACAGATCGGTACTATAGATATTAAAAAAGAACTGTTAAGTATGAATCAGGATAACTGGGAAACTATAAGAGATAAGATATTGAAAGGTTATTAGGTAAATACTAATAGTATCTATTTACTACTATTTCTATTATCAATCCAATCTTCAATAAATACTCTTATTCCTATAGAACTTTGTTTCATGTAATATGTACCAGCTATTTTTTCTTTTATTGGAATCAACTCGTCACTTTTTATTATGCCACCTTTAAAGCTATTGCCTTCTATTTTTATTGTAGAATATATATGTTGATGACTAAAGTGAACAAAGCCAGAGCCAATATTATATACATTATTTACCCATGAAAAACCTTTAATTTTCTTTAATCTTTTTACTAATTCTGAATCAAAAAGTTTTTTCTGTTTATTAGAGTCAAGCATAGTAGAAATTTTATCTCCATCACGTACTTTTTTGGCAAAACTTTCATAGTCATACTCTGATTGTGAAGAAGCAAACAATCGAAGTAAACTATCTAAATTTAATCTAACAAAATGAGCAGCTGCAATATAATTTTCATCATTTAATAATGAAATATATCCTTGATTTAAGTTAATAGTTCTATTTAAAATAGCCATACAGAAAAGCGTAAACTCTGTTGCTCCAAAATTTTGTAAAAATTTTTTCCCAATTTGGATTAAAAGATTACCTTCTACATTTAATTCATTTAGGTATTCTACTAATTCATGTTTCATCTTTTATCTCCAACGTTTATGATTTCTTATATTGTATCTGTCATGACATTTAATTTCTTATAATTAAATATTCTTGATGCTTTTTTAAGATGTCCCATGCACTTGGCTGTAAATTACAGTCAATAACAACTTTATTATCAAATCTGGCATGAGTATATTTTTGTCCATGATAAAGTATTCTTCTTTTAAGAAGTTCAGTTACAACGCCTGAATTAACATCTAATTTTTGCGTTTTAGTCTCATTTTTAAAATAATATTTTAAAATTGTTTTCTCTTCACCTGTTAAATTTTTCAAGTTATTTTTATATCGTTTTAGGACAATATAATTCAAGAGTGCTTTATATAAATAATCAAGTATCCCCTTAAGGATTGGAATGAGCAAAAAGATAGTAAAGATAAAAGCGATAATTCTAATATATTTTAATATCTCGATTATATTCAAAAATTTAAGAAGTGGTTCACTGTAAAATAAAAAGATAGTAAAAATAATAACAGAGGCAATAGCATAACTAAAATTTTCTTTGGAAAGTTTGTGATAAAAATTTAATAATTCTCTCATTTTATTTGCTCCAATCCTTTGTTTTAGTTCCACCGTCATATTTAACTGCTAATTTATTTTTTATTAATATCTCTGCTAAATTTTTACCGTCATAATAAACATCTGCAACAATTCTAAAATATTTACCACGCTTCATATTTTTTAATTCAATAACTTTAGCATTTTTGAGCAATGAATTAACCAATCTTTTGGCTATTCTTGCTAGTTGTTTTTCTTTTGTAGATTTTGTCCTAAGTTCGGGTGTATCAATTCCATTAACTCTTATAGATATTTTTTTGCCGATTATTGCAGGGTAACCTTTAATGTTTACAGTAATAGTATCGCCGTCATAATTTTTGATGAATTTGCATGTTGTGTTGCCGTAATTAGTTTTACCTGCGAATAATGACAGAGATAGTAATAATAATGTTATTGTTAATGTGTATTTTTTAATGATAGTACCTATTTTTATTTTTTAGTAGTATTATTTAGCATGCAAAGTAGTAACTTTAGTGACATTTTACGAAATATATTATATGAAACAAGTTATATATATAAAATTTCATTAAATATATATAAAACTATATCCCGCTACACTTACTTATAGACCAATTTAGAATTTAAATATGCAACTTTATAGGTTCAATATTTGACTTTTTGATATAAAAATTTATATGTAAATTTCTGACAACTATTATAAAAATACAAAAAGGATGAGTAAGATGAATAAAAAAGTTTCAACAACTATTATTGCAACGACAGCTTTACTTCTATCATCATTTGCATTATTTGCTGCAGAAAACACAAAAGCGGCAACTAAGAACACCCAGCCAACAAAGACAGTGCAAAAAACTAAATGCAGAAAAAACACATTTGCATGTCAGGTAAATGAATTGCAGAGAATTCAAAGAATGATGGATCAAAATGTTTTGAATAACAGGTTTTTTGTGATGTCAAATTCAGGAAACAACAATGTCTATCCAAAATCGATTGTCCAGAAAAATAAAAATGGGTATGTTGTTCAAATCGTAACTCCAGGCATGAATAAATCAGATATTTCCATTAAAACAGTAGGAGAAATGCTCACAATAACAGGTAAAAATACAGTCAAAAAAAATAAAGCAAAAGCCCAGTCATATAGCACATCGGATTTTTCTCTTCAGTATAAATTGCAAGAAAATATTGCTATCAATAAAATAGCTTCATCATATAAGAATGGTGTATTAAATATTACCATACCTATAGACCAATCAAAAATTAAGAAAGAAACTAAAATAATTTCAATTAGTTAAAATTATCTTAAACAAATATTATTTTACTAAATAAGCCTCTTTAAGAGGCTTATTTTTTTAACTACTTGCTGTCGATAAATTCAAATAAATTAACAGTTATAGTTTACGGCTGAAGTTAATATAAAAAATAATAATAAAGGACATAAAATATAATTTATTCTGAATATTTTTGATCTAGTATGAAATTAATATTAGCATTAAGCTTTGCAGTGCTAGATGGAGGAGAAGTGTCCTTATCTCCAAGTTTTCGTTTTAGAGTGTTATATAAATTTTTAATATGTATTGTCCAAACTGTATAGTTATACCATTCCGCCTAATAAATTTCCTATAAAATCTTAGCCCATTTTCTTGAACATAAATTTTTTATTCTACCTTTGATAGAAGTAAAGTTATTCCATGCCTTACAACATGATTCAAGAATATCCTCATAGCCACTATAACATCTATTGGCTAAATCATTATCTCTCAACCATTGCCAAACCTGCTCCTGTGGGTTCAGTTCAGGTGCTGCGGCCGGCAGTGGGAACAAAGAGATATTTTGAAATTTTTTAAGTTTACCACTTGTGTGCCAGGAAGCTCTATCAACAACTATAACAGCATGCCTCCCTCTAGGAATTATTTGTGATATTTCTTCCAAATGTAGATTCATAGCATCTATTCCTATTGCAGGCAAGATAAGTGCAGCATTTAAATCGAGTTCAGGGCATACTGCACCAAAAATATAAGCATACTCAAACTGCAATTGCCTGACAACTCTTGGACGGGTTCCCTTTTTTGCCCATATTCTTGTAACTGTTCCATGTTGTCCTATTCTAGCTTCATCCTGAAACCATATATCTATATTCTCTAATGGAATATCAGGAAGAGTTTTTAAGATATTTTCTTTAAAGTTTTTTTAAAAGCTTCCTGTTTTTCGATATCTGAATTAGGATGTTTTGAGCGTACTGTTATCCAAACAAGACCTAATTTTTTTAATACTCTATAGATACTGTTTTTATGATAATTTATAGAATACTTGGAATATAAATGCTCTATTACGTCGATGCCTCTAATTCGTCCTCCCTGTCGAGATTCTTGTAATGCTTCAATTTCCATACGAAGCTCATTACTATCAATTTTATTTAAATAGCCATTTCTGCCAGTGTGTGCCTTATCAGATAAACCACCAAGACCTTGACTTTTAAAATTACTCAACCAGTTGCTGACTGTACGACTTGTTACACCAAGTGCTAATCCTGTAGCTTTGAGTGTGTTGCCACATTGTAAATGATGCATTCCGAGTAAGCGAAGTTTTTTACGCCCATTTGATTCTTTTTTGGCAAGTTTTGAAAAATCATACTTAGTTAGTGTTTCTGGTAATATTATTTTTTTCATGAATGGAGGGAATTTAAATATTAACTAAATAATTATTAATTGTAAAACAATAAACTTTAGCACAAGAATAACAATTAGAATAAAGGAAAATTATTTAGCTTATTGGTATTAATCATTGGCTTTTTATTTTCAATTATAAATTCTAGGGATTCTTTGAGATCTTCTGCAAGTGCCTCTAATCCATTAGTCAGCACTAGTGTTTCTACATCATTTAATTCTATATTAGGCATTTTATGTTTCCTCTATAACCATTCTATACAAATTTTATTTTCTTTAGATCATCTGTTTCTGAGTCTAACGTTTTGTGGGGGATTTGAAGTTTAAAGATGATTTCCATGATTTTCGTTATCATTGGATTTGGACAAAACGTGTTAATCCACCTTAGGAATGAGATTTTTAAGAAAAAT
>Ga0233431_1004710_pt1 | contig 14235 bp, 15 predicted proteins | sample SI_118_April2016_FD_179867 | JGI IMG/M metagenome (GOLD analysis project Ga0233431, IMG submission 179867) | Seawater microbial communities from Saanich Inlet, British Columbia, Canada - SI_118_April2016_200_MG | ecosystem: Environmental > Aquatic > Marine > Inlet | place: Canada: British...
TCTTTAGGGTCAAATATTTTTCTCTGAATAAATCTATTTCTTCCTGTTTTATACTCATACATAAAAGTATACTCGTTTTACAGGATTATTAAATATCGCTTAGTTTATTATTTTACAATCCCTTACAACAACTCCACAAAGTATACCTGAATTAAATATAGCACCTCCAAGTTGCTGCGTGTGGTAGTTCTCTGTTGTTCCGACACGTAGCATATAGTACCCTGATCTGTCTATATCATTTCCTGAAACAGTGAATGATCCTTCATTGCTTTCATTTGTGAAAATTCCATTATTATAAACACCTGAACCTGCTTTGTATGATAGATTAGAATAAATATTTAATGAACCAGTAAAATTACTTGAAGCCTTGATTGTACTATGAATATTATATATACCACCTCCAATGGTAGATGTATTATCCTTAATGTTAAGTATAGCACTATTTTCCATTTCCAAAGTTGCTCCATCTGTTAAACCTATACCACCACCCATTCCATTATCATATGTGTGTCTTGTTTTTAGGAAAAATGAGTAACAATCTTTAATAGAATAAGTTGATGCACCTTTGTATATTATTTTCCCTCCAATAGATAAAATACCACCGCCTTTATGTGCGTAGCAATTTTGAATAGTACAATTTTGAATAGTACCATTTAGATTAAAAATACCACCGCCTTCACTGTCTAAAGCTGGTATAGTTTTGCAATTTTGAATAGTACAATTTTGAACAGTGCCATTTATATTGTAAATACCACCGCCTTTATTGCCTAAAGTTGGTGTAGTTTTGCAATTTTGAATAGTACAATTTTGAACAGTGCCATTTAGATTGTCAATACCACCGCCTTTATTTGCGATAAAACCGTTAATGTCGCAATTTTGAACAGTACCATTCTGATTATAAATACCGCCGCAAGATTTATGCGCTCTTGTATTAATAGAAGTTATATAATTCTGAAGAGTACAATTTTCTACCAAACCATCTAAATTGCCAATAGCCAAATATTCTTTTGTATGAAATGTATATTTTTTCTTTACATGAGCTTTAATTTTAATATCAAGATTATCTACTACTCCTTTAACACCAACTATAATTGCTGTATTTTTAGTCAGATTTGGCAATTGACCGTTAAACACTAGATGAGTAGATATTTTACTTTTCCCATTTATTGTAACTCTTTCTCCTTTTAGTATAACTCCAGGTTTGACTATAATGGATTTTTTTAAAGTATATGTGCCTGGTTCTAGAAGTACAGTATCTTTGCTTTGGCCTTATACATAAGAGCATAATATAGATTATATGAATTTGATACCTTATACGTATGGGCAGCATATGTGATACAGCAACATAAAAGTCCAATACTAACACTTAACAACATAATAAATTTTTTCATTTCTCTTTTCTCCTTTTTGCAATACGTATATAGGATTTTCACCTATTTTAAAGATATTATTTATACCAAAATCCTTTTAAATAATGATTCCCGCAGTTATTTGCATCGTTAAAATATACTTTACGCTGATAAAAAGTTCCAATCTTTTTACCCTGTTTAAAAGTTATCCCTGCCATTGCCTGTAACGTGCCTAAGCATAGCAAAGCACACATACCCAAAACCGTTGTCATCAGAAAATGTTCTCCTGATTTTCTTTCAAACATGTCTCACTCCTTTTAATTCATTGACACTAAAAGAGTTCTAAAATAGCAGGAAGTATGCCAATGAGTTAAAAGTCTCGTTTTTGTACGAAGAAATTAAATGGAAAAAAATTAGTGCTTGTTCGAAAACACCTGTTTTTCCAAGCACAGTTATTTTTACCAAGCAGTTATGTTCTTTCAGAACAGTAACTAATTAATAATTCTTTTATCTGTTTACTATATATACACATGTGTAAAGAAAGACTACAGGTGGTGAAAGAACTATGGTAGATGACAAATTAAATTATTGCGTTGTGACAAAGTGTTTTGCCAAAAGTTCCGGCGGCTAGATATATGCGATATGAACTGCGCCCATTTCTCCAGAGGGGGTTTATTTAAAATCATTATACATTTGCATATAAAATTTATAAGTTAAAAACAATGTTTACACTTTTATTAATTATGTTGTTATTTCTCAATATCGGATAATTTTTAGCAGACAGTTTGTTGCAACAAATCAAAGCTCAGTTACAATAAATGGATTGCGATATTGAAAATAACTTATGCGGAAGACTTGGAATCTTGATAACAAATACTGTCAATAATTATATACCAACGTGTAATATCACCAATACCAAGATAGAAAACAACAACTATAAAGATGACCTTGCGTGTAATATTACGCCGGCACAACTCAGAAATTCTTCCGGCAATACTATTGGATCAACAAATATAACGATTCCGGATCCTGCTTAGGCAAACTTGCGGGGAAATACTTACGCCGAACACATCTTGTTCAGCATCTTAAAAGCCAGGTATCAGAAAAGTATACACAAGTGCAAAGGAAACATACTTATTATTCTATCCTGTCTAAGATAAAAAACGTCAGCGCTCCTTAAATAAACTTTATCTGAGTTGAAACACAGCAACAAATATCTAATTGGCATGATTATTGCTACTATAACAATATTAATTAGACCTTCTTCAAAAAGGTATTTCGGAAGGTCAGACACAAAGGCATTAAGACCTGTTTAAAAACCTTTTCAGGCAGGCAAATTACTAGAAATATTAGAAAGGAATAAAATGAAAAATTTACTCAGAAACAATCTCTTAATTATGATAATTACATCATTCGGAATGTTTTTCTCGTTAACAACATTTGCCAAAGATGTCTCTATCATAGTCAGCCCGGGAAAAGCAACTCTTGCTGAAACATTTAGCTACCTGAATAGTCCTGCATCTCTTGGAAAAGATGTGTCCGTTTATCTATTAGAAAACAATATTACGGGGAAATATCTTATAAACCCTGAATTTGGTGCTCATTCTATTAAATTCATTGCACCTAAAATATTAACCCTTCGTTTACCTGTGTTTAATGGAGCACATTTCATGATAACCCCGACTTGTACTTCTAGTGTAACTTTTAAAAATATTTCTTTTGGCAACCCTGAGGGATACGCTTCTGATTCTCCTGTTATATCCGACGGAGCCGAATTCCTTACAGGAGACTTAATTCTAGATAATTGTTCCTTCAATAATTGTTTATTTAAAAAAACTGCAACAAGAGGTTCAGCTGTATATTATGCAGGAAACGATTCTGGTATGTTAAAAATAGATAATTGTTCTTTTAATAATTGTCATGCAGTTGGGACATCATACAGTGATGGCGGAGCCATTTTTGTCAAGAATAGCGACATTGTACAGTTGAAACACTGTAGTTTTAAAGATTGTTATTCAAGTTTAAATGGTGGCGCTATCTTTGGAGATCATAATAATACTATAGAACTAGAACACTGTAGCTTTGAGAAATGCGGATTATATAATGGAACAAATTGCGCTTATGGGGGTGCGATAAGCATAAGGAACACAACAGAGAGTGAGTATATAGATGGTTGTAATTTCAAAGAATGCTGTGGCTTAAATGGTGGCGCTATTTTTGCAAAAAATAACTGCAATGAAAACCTGATTGATTGTATTTTTGAAAAATGTGGTTCATGTGACGGAATAAATAATAGTTATGGTGGTGCTATTGCTCAAGAGAACAATGCAGTCCCTAACAATAGCATAATGTCTTGCCGCTTCATAGGATGTTCAAGTTCAAAAAGAGGGGGAGCTATTTACGTTAACTCTTATATACAGATCCATTCTTGTATATTTACCGGCTGTGAAGCAGCTGGTAATGGCGGAGCAATCTATAGTTCAGACGAAATTGGAATAGAAGTATACGGCAATACATTTTCTAACAATTTTGCAGCATGTGGTGGTGCATTATATTATTTGTGTCCCAAGGATTATCTTTATCTGGAAGACAACACCGGTATTAAATCAGGAGGAAATCATGATACCATTTATCATGGTTAATAAACCTCCGTTCGGAATAAGCTGAGATCAAATTCCAAATAACAAGTATCCGTCTTCAAAGAGCTACGCCGAGATAAGTCAAATAATAATACTCAAAATCCCAAAAAATTGCATTTAAAAGTCAAGCATTTTATGGTTTTTATCATTCGGTCTTTGATGATTGGTGCTTATTTGTTGTTTGATCTTTCTATTATTGTAATTTGAAATTTAAACTAATAATTTTCTTATATTTAGTCCTTTCAGGAAACGAAAATATTTGTAGTTTGCCGTGCATAGCGGCAGACTATTTTCTATTGCTGTAGCAGAAATTAAAGAATCAACAATCATATATTCGCTGCGGGAAATGGGGGAAATGGGGGGCATAGATAGCAGTCTGAGCCAATTTTTCTACCACCACGAAGAAAAAAAACATGAAGCTAGCCTTTTGAGTAATAAAAAAATTAGTGAGAGTTCACAACTTCAGTAGTGGAATTTTGACTTTTTTTGATTTTTTATCTAAATTTTATGAATCAATAGCAACATACCTGATTCATCTTCCATAGGTGGCAAGTTCTGAAAAAATTGAAGTTATTATTTCAAATACTCTTCGAATTCCGCTAAAACTCGTCTGATATTTTTAATATTAACATTCCTAACTTCCTTTAAAAGCCCTTTACTCCATCGAATAAGGGATGAACTTTTATTCTCTTGTGCAACATCTAAAACATCTCCAGCAAATTGTTTAATATTATTAATGAAAAAATGTTTGTTTAAATATAACCATTCATCATAAAATTTATTTTTTAGTAATTTTTTCAAATCGCTGTTAATAACATTCTTATTTGAGTCTTCTTTATTTTTAATTGTTTTATCGGTATCTTTTTTATTTAATAAACTGTTCTTTTCTTTATAAGATAGATATTTTTTAAGTAAAAGGAAAAATTTATTCTTATCAATAGGCTTGCTTATAAAATCATTACATGCAATATCATTATAATTAACTACTGAAGGGATAGAGGCCGAAACCATTATAATATTAACATTATTAAGTTTTTTCCCCATTTTTATTATTTTAGCAGCTTTATCTCCTGTAATGTCAGGCATTTTATAATCCATTAATATCAAATCAGGAATTATTTCATTTGCCATTTTTATGGCTGTTTTTCCGTTTGCTGCTTCAAATATTTCAAAACCAAATTCTTTTGTTAATTCAATAATCAGTTTACGGTTCATTTCATCGTCATCTACAACTAAAATTTTCTGTCCCCTATCAAATACAATGTTATTCTCCAAACCAGTATGCATATTATTAAATATATCATCCGTATCAAAATCTGATTCTACAATTTTGAGATCTTTCATTGTTATTGTAAATTTACTGCCCTGCCCTAATTTACTGTCAACTGTAATCTCTCCATTCATAGCTTCGACTAGCCGTTTCGTAATAGCAAGCCCTAAACCGGTTCCTCCGTACTTAGCACTGTTCTGGTCCTTCTGCTGTGTAAAAGCTTCAAATATAAGTTTTTTCTGATCATCTCTGATACCAATACCTGTATCTATTACAGACAGGCTTAAATCCAGTTTATCTTTCTCTTTATCTAATATGTCAACCTTTACAGTAACATTCCCTTTTTCAGTAAACTTAATAGCATTTCCTACTAAATTTAATAATATCTGTTTTATACGTAAATTATCCAGATATAATCGATCAGGAATATTATCCTGTATGTCTATATTTATATTAATTTCTTTCTTATCGGCAATTCCTGAAAATATGTTTTTTATTTCATAAAGTATAGATATTATGTTTACAGGTATCTCTTTTATAATGACTTTACCTGCTTCTACTTTTGAAAGATCAAGTATGTCATTTATTAGCTGCAATAAAGTTTTCCCACTTGAAGAGATTGTTGCAAGAAGCGGTAGCAGTTCTTCATCCGTAATTTTATTTTGAAGTACTTCTGTGAAACCTAAAATAGAGTTCATAGGTGTTCTAATTTCATGACTCATATTCGCTAAAAATTCAGATTTGGCTTTTGTAGCAGCTTCAGCTTCAGTTTTAGCTTTTAAGATAACTTTCTCTCTAATCAGTTTTTCCACAGATGAAGATAGTATTGCAGCAATTGTTTTAAAGACTGTTGAATTTTCAATACTCCAGATTTTATTCTTAGTTTTGACAGCCAATCCAAGAAATCCCTTTACTTCACCTTTAATATGGATTGGTATCATCATAGCAGATGAAATATCAAGATGAGAAAACAATGATTTCAATTCATTATGCTCATTAGAAAACTCTTTATCGATGTGGAGTAGCAATGGTTCATTATTTGGTTGTATTAAACCATTAACGCTGTTTATTGTCCATTTTAGGTGAATATCTTCATAAAAATCAGCGTATTTACTATTAGAAAACCAGCAATATAACGGTTCCATTTCATCTAAATTATTTTCTTGAATGCTAAGACAAACCAAATCCAGTTCATTAAACTCACCTAATGTCTTCAAAATATTATTTATTATACTCTGAAATTCAGAAAATGTTACATTTATCAACTTTGTAGATATATTATTAACAATATGTTCAAATTTAATTCTGTTAGTTATTATTTCATAGTACCTGGCTCTTTCTATAGTACCAGATATTATATCTGCAGCAGTTTTTAATATTGCAAGATCCTCTTCTTCTCCTTTCAGACTATTTTCAGTAAAGCCCAGTCCAAGCCAACCAAACCTGTTTATAATACTTAACGGCAATATTATAATTGATTTAAATATAATATTATTAGAGAAATTTTCAGTTTCATCAAAATAGTTCTGTAAATCATCTGACTTGTAAATCGTTATACTGTTGTTATTTCTTATTTGTTTAATGAATTTACTGTTTAAGTTGACAAGTTTACTTAAATCGGCAGAAATATTACTATTATTCTTTTCCCAACCGTCAGCAAAAATCAGTTTACTAAAATCATCTTTCTGAATTGATAAATAGACCACATCAGCCCCCATAAATTCAGCAATTGTTATATAAAAACTCTTCAATAAATCAATAATCTCTTCTTCTTTTACAACTTTAAGAAAATCCATAGAAATTAAACTCATGAATTTTTCAAACTCTATTTTTCTTTTCAAAGCGCATGTCCTGCTTTCAACTAAATCTTCAAGATGTTTTTTGTGTGTATATAACTCATCAGCCATTGAATTAAATGTAGTGGCCAGTTCACCAATTTCTCCTTTTTCACTTAGTTCTATACGACTACTGTAATCACCTTTACTTATCGCTCTCAAACCATTAACTATTTTGAGAATAGGACTTAAAATATTTTTTCTAAGAAACAATAGACATAAAATGATAATTATAATAAAAAAGATTATATGTATCGCTATGAATTTTTTAATAGTACTGTTTTTAGTAGAACTTAAAATAGAAAGAGTTTGTGATTTCATCTTTCCCATTAATACATTACTGTAAGTTAATTGAACTAAGATCCAGTGACTTTCATGTATTTTACTAAAGGTAGCCAGATATGTCTTACCATTTAGGTTGATATTAGCAAAATTACAGATACCGCTATAATTTAGAATATTTTTAGATAATAATTTTACAGCAGGATCTGTAGAATCGTAAAGTTTTGTCTGATGCTCTCGCAAATATTTATCGTAAACCAATGTTGGACTAATTGACAGTAATTGTTTATAATTTTCAGGAAAAAGAATTATATCTGCTCTATCATTTATAATAAAAGTATGTGAATCAATACTATTTTCACTTTTACTGTTACTGTTAATATTGTTGCCTATGAGCTCTAATAATTTTACAGATCTTGTGCTAAAATTTTTGCATACTTCCTCTATTTTTTCAACTGCAATATCAACTCCTGCATAACCAATAATAGCATCATTTATTACAATAGGTGATATTGAGGAAATAACCCGCCTGCCAGTCAGATCTTTGTAGATATGTGTTATCTTTGCTATTCCAACTTCCCTTAAATTACTACTTCTAAAAATCACAGCATTACGTCTGGATTTAGTAATGAAGTAATCTTTAAGCGAGTTCTGGCTCGGTATACTAATAATATTGTCTTTAGAGTAATATCTAAAAGCATCTCCTACACGAATCCATGCACTGGATATTATTTCAGTTCCATCACATAGTTTTTTAAAAATTAAATCTACCTGAGAAAGAGCATTTAACTTCAATTTCTGCTTTTCGGGTAACGGAATTATATCACCCCAGTAACAAACTACAATTTCATTTTTTTTAACGGGCTTTGTATAATTGGTTTACCGTCTTTAAAGCTGATATAGTTAATATCCAATTTTTTATCGAATTGTATCTTAGAGAGTTCATCAGCTATTTTAAGGTTGCTGCTTGCAAGAGTAGCTATAAAATCTGTATTACTGTTAATCTCATCAAACAGTATTGAATACCACTTAGCCTGTTCTCGAGTATTTGCCAGGAGAAGATAACTTCCAGCTTTATTGATATCTTTTTTGCTTTCAGAAATTGTAGTTACAGCAAATCTGTCAAAAGAGGTAATAAATAAAGATATTGTCGCTATTACAAGGACAATAAAAAGAATCATCAGCCATATCAGAAGAGTTATTCCAAGCCTAGATTTAAAAACTTTAAACATCTATTTTATTATATTATATTTTTTAAGACGTTTTATAATTGCAACTCTACTCATACCTAGTAAACTTGCGACTTGTGATTGATTATATCCTGATCTCTGCCATGCTTCTCTAATAAGAATTTCGGTCATTTGCTCAGGAGAAGGCAGCTCTGGAATTTTATGTATAAACGCCTTAGGATCAGTAAAATGCTCTAGTTCATCACGATCAAATTTATTTTTTTTATTTCTTTTCGAATTTATAATTGCTTTTACTAAATCTAATGAAATAACATCAGAGTTATTTCTTATTAATATATCAAAAACAATACCTTTAAACTCTCGAACATTACCTTTGAATTTATATGATTTTAAAACATTCACAACCTCTTCAGAATAACTGACTGTATCAAAATTCATCTCTTTAGCTGCCTGCTGAATAAAATATTCAAACAACAGAGAAATATCTTCTGTATTCTCTCTTAAAGGAGGTATCTCTACATGGTGAGTTTGCAGTCTATAAAATAAATCTTCTCTGAATGTCCCTTCATCAACAAGTTCTTCTAAATTTCTGTTTGTAGTCATTACAAACCTGGTAGTTGTATTTTTTTTCTCATCTGAACCTTCAGGATAATATTCACCTTCCTGCAGCAGACGTAAAAGTTTAATTTGTGAACCATGTGGTAAATCACCAATTTCATCTAAATGCAATGTCCCGTCACCTGCCTGTTCAACAAATCCATCTCTTTTTTTGTCAGCACCTGTAAATGCACCTTTTACGTGTCCAAAAAGAGTATCACTAAATAATTGATCACTAATCCCGGCAATATTTACAGATACAAATTTGCCTTTTCTATTACTGGCAAGATGAATAGAATTCGCAATTATTTCTTTGCCAACGCCTGTTTCACCTACTATTAAAATAGGCTGAGAAGTCTTAGCAACTCTTTCCAAATATCCAAAAATAGATTTGATTCTTTGGCTGGATGTAATATAAGATTTAAATGCTTCCGGATTTTCCAAGTTAACATCAGTAAAGCTTTTACTTAACAATTCAATCTCTTTCTTATTAGATCTCCATTCTAATGCATTTTTTACAGATGTTAATGTTCTGACTCTATTAACCGGTTTGACCAGATAATCAAAAGCCCCATTTTTCATACACTCAATAATTGAATCAGTAGAATCATCTGCAGTCGTAATAATAATTGGTAAATTAGAATGTTTTAGAGTTAATGTTTTGAGTACATCAAATCCACTCATTCCCGGCATTCTTAAATCAAGAAGAAGAAGGTCAAAATCATAATCTTTCATTTGTTCCAATGCCTCTTCTCCCGAAGATGCTATAGCAATTTTTTATTTTTCTGTACCTAGTATACTTATCAAAACCTGAATATTTTCAGCACAGTCATCTACTATCAATATAGAACTATTATTATTTTCAGTTTTATTCATTTTATCTAACCCTCCTCATAAAGACTAGTATTTCATAATATCAAGTATAACAAATTTAAAAGAAAAATGTATACTATGTTTACACTTATGTACTTTATTTTAAATAGTTATTTAACCATAACATATTTATAAAATCTTATTTCCTGCAAATCTAGCCTCAGTTATTCTTTCCATTCAGCTATTGGCACCATACATGCTAATGCTTGACTAAAAATAATTAATCTTAAAATATTACTTATATAAATAAAAAAGTGAAATCATGAATAAGAAAACAGCAATTCCGGTTATACCACCACAATGGATAAAAGTGTTTGATTATATTACCCAAAAAACTCTTAATGGTGTTTCAAGTGAAGTTTCTACAGATAAACATATTGCGTTTAGAGATTTTAGAGTATTTGATTATTACAGTAAAAATCCAAAAAGTGAAAGTTAATTAAATATTTTTAGTAGTCTTGAAGATGGAATACCAACTTCTTCTCTGTATTTTGCTACGGTTCTTCTTGCTACAGGTATTCCTTCATCATTCAGTATTTTTTTGATAGCATCATCTGATAACGGTTTCTTTTTATCTTCCAATTCTACTATTTCACGAATTTTCTCCATTACGCTTTTATTGGAGATCATATCGCCTTCAGATGACTGAAATCCTGCAGAGAAAAAATACCTTAATTCAACAATACCTTGTGGGGTTCTTGCATACTTATTTGAAACAGCTCTGCTTACAGTTGTTTCATGAACCCCTATTTTATCTGCTACATCTTTCATTGTTAATGGAATTAAGTGCTCTAAACCATGCTCTAAAAACTCATATTGGGTATCAATAATAACCTCAACTATTTTTTTAATAGTATCCTGTCTCTGTTCAATACTTTTTATAATATGATTCCCTGACAAAACCTTATTTTTTATGTAATCTTTAGTTTCCTTAGGAGTGTTTTTATCACTTAAAATATTTAAATAATAATCTGATATCCTTAATCTAGGCTGATACTCTTTGTCAAGTACAACTTTATATTCACCATCTTCTTTTATTATAGAGATTTCCGGTATAATAAAAATTGCATCATCATTTAACGATCTGCCAAAATATGGATAAGGATTAAATTTTTTAATTATCTGTAAATAATTACTCAATTCATCAAGACCTATGCCAAGTTTTTTTGCAACTAGAGGCAGTTGATTAGACGCAATATCATCTAAGTAATTATTTATTATTTCAGATAAAACGTCCTTATTCGTTTTATTACTTCTTTCTAACTGCAAAAGCAGGCTTTCTTTTAAGTCTTTGGCTCCTATTCCGGAAGGGTCAAGTTTCTGTACTATCTTTAAGGCTTTTTCCATATCATTTAGATCACTCCCCCCTATCACGGCTAGATCTGCGAGTGAGCCTCTGAAATATCCCTGGTCATCAAGACTTCCTATAATCAACTTACATAGATTATTCATATAACTATCTAAGTTTAAAAAAGAAACTTGATCAGTTAAATCTTTTTCCATTGAAGGAGTGTCGATTAATGAATTAAAAAAATAAGCACGTTTTTCTTCATCAACAGAATAATTTTGAGTAGTATTAACAGAAGGTAAATAATCATGCCATGATTCTGTAAGCTGATTAAAATTATCATAATCATCATCTTTCAAATTTTCAGCTTTTTCATCCCCCTGCTCAACTAAAGAATCGCTGTTCTTGGTTGCAGAATCAGGTTCATAATATTCTTCTCCGTTTTTTTCATCCTGTTCAAGCACAGGATTAACAGCTAATTCCTGTTCTACTTTAGCCTGTAATTCCATCATTGTAGACATAAGTATATCAAGAGACTGTATCTGACTTGCAGACAGAATCTGCTCCTGTCTCAATGTTTGTAATTGTACTAATTTTTGTTCTGACATGACCTAGATTTTATAAAAAAAATTATTGCTGCACAGAGAAGCTACAAATGTATACTTTATTTACACTTCTATATATTATCTTAATAATTATATCTCTACATACATATTTCCACAATATCATTAGTCACAACTCCAACTTCAGATCTTCTTTTTTCTATTATTGGCATGATAATTGCTTTCTAATAAAACACTATAATTAAAAAGTAATAATTGATAAATAAGGATGAATTGAAATGAAGCATAATTTTACAAATAATAATGGAGTAGTGATATTTTATTTTCGTGGAAAACTTAACTTTACCAATTTAGATGGAAATGATATTATTGAAACAATAAAAAGTGCAAAGCATGTAACTTTTGATCTGCAGGATGTAGATTATATCTCTTCTTCTTTTATAAGGCTATGTTTAGTTACCTCTAAAACTGTAGGTTTAAAACAACTATCAATAGTTAATGTAAATTCTTTTACATTAAAACTTTTCCATACTACAGGATTAGATAAAATATTAGATATTTCTTTAAGTCCTACATTACAACATGCTCAGCATTAATATTAGAAAATAAAAAATAATTATATGTATCATGATAATTTTTAATTTTTTACACAAAAAAAATATACTTATATGTATATTTGAAAAAAGAATTGATGCTAATATAGCCAATGAAGTTTCTTCAAAAATCAAATTAAAAATAGATGAATTAGTAGGTCAAAATACAAATTCAGATAATTTAAAAATAATCTTTGATTTGAAGAACACAGACTATGTTTCTTCACTGTTTTTAAGAGTTGTTGTAATTACAGCCCATCAACTGAACAACGATAATTTCACTATAATAAATGCTAATCAATTTGTAAAAGATTTATTCAAAACTTCTGGACTAGATAAGTTTATTCATGGAATTAACACTGTCGAACAAATCAAAAAATATCACCCGCCTAAAAATTTTTCTAATAATGCTCGGATAAAAAATATTAAAATATAGATTTAAGGATGTATGAATTATGGATACTTATGTTATTAATCAAAAGGTGAATAGCCTTTTAAATAATGCAACTGAATCAGCAGCCGTATTCAGTCAGTTAAATCAAAAGCAAACAGATAAAATTGTCAAAGCTGTTTATAAAGCTGCGTTCAAAAACAGAGTAAAACTGGCTAAAATGGCAGGAAGTTCTATCCCTGAAAATGTTAGAATACTAATGGCACCTCTTGATTCAGTAGGTAATGAACATCCTCTTTCATCAGAAATATCATGTCCTATATTGGCATATTATGTAAAAAAAGATTTTTCAAGTGCACTGAAAACATGTATAGATCTTAACTATCATGGTGGAATGGGACATACTGCAAGTATTTATACAAATAACGAAGATCATGTAAAAGCATTTGCTGTAGCAATGAATGCAGCAAGGGTATTAGTTAACTCTCCTTCTTCACAAGCACGTGTTGATAAAGATTCTTTAACTTTGATACTTCACTGTTTTATGATGAATCAATATCAATAAAAGAATTTGAAAAAAAATATAATATAAATTAATCACTATGGAGGTTATAAATGTCTATTGAACATATAGCAGAAGGTATAAATCTATCTATCTATAAATTTGATCAAATAATGAACACAACAAAATGTATAGAAGCAGAGAAAAAAATCATGAATAGCATAAAAACTGGTAATGAAATCATTTTTGATCTTATTGGGGTAGAATATATTTCATCAAGTTTTTTACGTTTATGTGGAAAAGCTTCATATAGAGTAAATTCAGAAAATTTTTTTATTATCAATACAACACCTTCTGTAAAAAAAGTATTTAAAATTGCAGGTCTTGATAAAAGGTTTAATATTCTTGAATAAAAAAACTGATTTAGTTATTGATAAATATGAATAATATTATTCGCAACAACAGGAAGAAATAAAATAAATAAAATAAATAAATCAAATATCCCCTTTTAAACTGTGTGTATCATAGACATATCGTTCCTGTCTTTTGATGTTGCTTAAAGGGAGATATTAATTAAGCAACTTATATAAGATAGTATCAGGGACAAATAATCTATATTATGACCTTATACATAAAGCTAAAGCCGGTGATATAGTAATTTTAGAGCCTGGTAAATATATATTATTTAATTCATTTATGTCAAGCCGGGTGTAACTTTAGAAGGACAAGGTAATAGATCATAGCTATCAAGCTAAGGTCTGATTGTCTGTTTTTTATTGATATTCATAGCCTCTAATATCATTTCAATATATGGTTTATTTTTTTGTTTATTTTTTCTACAAAGTCTTATAATTTGTTTAATT
>Ga0233431_1004711_pt1 | contig 14235 bp, 16 predicted proteins | sample SI_118_April2016_FD_179867 | JGI IMG/M metagenome (GOLD analysis project Ga0233431, IMG submission 179867) | Seawater microbial communities from Saanich Inlet, British Columbia, Canada - SI_118_April2016_200_MG | ecosystem: Environmental > Aquatic > Marine > Inlet | place: Canada: British...
CAACCGCCAGCAAACCGCAGACCCGGGATTCTTCGAAATGTTCGGCCTTGATGTCGCGGACGCGCGCACCGTCGTCGTCAAATCGCGCGGTCATTTCCGCGCCGGTTTCATCCCGTGGTTCCCGCCCGAACTTGTGTTCGAGGTCGATACCCCCGGCCTGACTTCGCCGGTTCTCGAAAACTTCAACTGGCGCGGCTTGCCGCGCCCGGTCTATCCCCTGGATGAGGACACCGATTGGACGTCGCCCGACTGGTAATCTTTAACGGAGGGTACGGGAAATGGTTTGGGTTTTGGATGCGTCCGACCTGCCGCCCGTTCCCGGAGGCTACGTCCTTCTGATCCGTCTGGACACTTTTGCGGCACTGCCGCCGCGTTGGCCCAATGAACGGCTGAAGGCCGGGAGATACGTCTATTTCGGCAGCGCCAACGGTCCGGGGGGAATTCGCGCCCGCTGCGCTCGGCATTTCCGACGTCAAAAGAAGCGCCATTGGCACGTGGACTGGTTGACGGTCCGGGCGCCGTCCGTTCGGGCTGCGGCGTTCCCGAACCGGTCCGAATGCTCGCTTGCCGCCCGTGCGCTCGAAATATCGGGCGTTTTAGTGCCGGTCGAAGGGTTCGGCAGTAGCGACTGCCAAAAATGCCCGGCCCATCTGCTGGCCCTTTCGCCGGGAATTTCCGCCGATCAGTTTCTGGGCGCGATCATCGTGGCCCGGCGATGATGACCGTCGCGCCCACAAGGCAGATCACAACGCCCGAGACGTCCCAGCGGTCCGGGCGTACGCCTTCAATGATCCACAACCAGCCCAGCGACGCGGCGATATAAACCCCGCCATACGCTGCATACGCACGTCCGGCGGCGGTGCTATCAACGAGGGTCAGAAGGTAGGCAAAGAGAGCCAGCGACGCCATACCCGGCACCAGCCACCAGACAGATTTCCCCAGCCTCAACCACCCCCAAAACGCAAAACACCCGGCAATCTCGGCAATGGCTGCACCGATGTAGGCTGCGATCGTTTGCATACGGCGATGACCTTCCGCAAAAAATCGGTTTGGACTGATGGTTATATGGGGACGATTGGCGGTTGGTTCGACGGAGGCTCTGCCTACGCCTTCACCCGCCCGCAACAAGCCTTGAATTTCCTGCCGCTGCCGCAGGGGCAGGGGGTGTTGCGGCCGGGTTTGGCTTTGGGTTTTGTGGCGCCGGAGGCCCGTTCCTTGTGTTGACGGACGATTTCCATGACGCCTGCGGGTGGTTGTCCGCGGTGGGCGAGGTCGGCCATGGTGCGCAAGTAGGGCGCGGCGTGCTTGAAAAAGCGCATGTAGGAGGCGCAGAAGTAATTGAGGCCGGGCTCTTTATCGGGCGTATCCAGAAAACGGTGCTTGGGACAGCCGCCGTTACAGGCGAACTTGAAGCGGCATTCGACGCATTTTTTCGGTAGTGAATCTCTTTTGTCCTGACCGAACTGGGTTTGGGCTGGCGAGGAGACTAATTCGTCCATGGGCGTCTCGGTGATATTGCCCAGTAGATACTCTGGATAGACGTAGTGGTCGCAGGCGTAGAGATCGCCGTTGTGCTCCATGGCCAGCCCCTGGCCGCAGGTTTCGGCGAACCAGCACAGACCCGCCGGGCCGCCCATCCATAACCCCAGTTGCACGTCGAAAAACTGGACGAATATCTTGCCGACGTCGGCCTTGATCCACTCGTCGAAGATGCTGACCAGAAAATCGCCGTAGGCCTTGGGCAGGACGCTCCAGGGCGTCACCTTGGCCTTGATGCCTTCGTCGTCCTGTTGGGGCGCGCCTGCCAGGGTTTCGCCGTCAGCCGAGCGCTCGACCAGCGGGATAAACTGCATGAATTCGACGCCGTTTTCCTTCAAGAATCGATAGACGTCGCGCGGGCGGCGCGAATTCTGGCGGTTGACGACGACCAGCGCGTTGAATTCGACCTCATGGCGCTTCAGCGTTTCCAGACCGGCCATAACCTTGTCGAAAGTGGGCAATTCGCGGCGATCCACGCGGTAGTGATCGTGCAAATCCTTAGGGCCGTCGATGCTCAGGCCGATCAGAAATTCGTTTTTCTTGAAAAAAGCTGCCCATTCGTCGTCGATCAGGGTGCCGTTGGTTTGCAGGGCGTTGCGGATCACGCCACCATCGGGGCAGTACTTTTTTTGCAGTTCGACGACGGTTTCGAAGAACCCGACGCCGAGCATGGTCGGCTCGCCGCCCTGCCACGAAAACCAGATTTCCGGCGCGCCCGCGCGCCTTTGCGAGGCGATATAGTCGCGCACGAAAACTTCCAGCACCTCGTCGCTCATGCGGAATTTCTTGGTGTCCGGATAAAGGCGGTCCTTTTCCAGATAATAGCAGTAGGTGCAGTCCAGATTACAGCGCGGCCCGTTGGGCTTGGTCATGACCTGAAACGGGACGGGTGCTTTGAATGTGGCAGGTGAGGCCGTCAATTTTTGTTGCCGATCTTGTTGTGTTATACGCCGGTCCAGCGCTTCATAAGGTCGTGTTCGAAGCCGAATTGGTCAAGGATTTTGCCGACGGTGTGGCGCACCATGTCGTCGATGGTTTCGGGTTTGTTGTAAAACGCGGGCATGGGCGGAAGCAGGACGGTGCCCATATCGACGGCGCGGCTCAGCAGGTCCAGATGGCCCTTGTGCAGGGGCGCTTCGCGGAAAACCACCACCAGCGGGCGGCGTTCCTTCAGGTTTACGTCGGCGGCGCGAATCATCAAATTGTAGGTGAACGAATTGGCGATGCCCGACAGGGTTTTGACCGAGCACGGCGCGATGACCATGCCGCGCGTGACGAACGACCCGCTTGATACGGCGGCGGCCATATCCTTGTTGCTGTAAACCTTGTCGGCCAGAGATCGGACTTCATCCAGCGTGAAGTCCGTCTCCAGTCCAATGGTCTGCGCCCCCCATTCGCTCAGGATCAGGTGCGCCGGTTGCCCCATGGCCTTGAGCGCGCGCAGCAACTCAATGCCATAGATGGCGCCGGTCGCGCCGGATATGCCAACCAGAATGGGGGCGCTCATATTTGGCTCCTTACCAGTATTTCAGGCCGTCGCGGTACATGTCGGCGACGTCTTGTTCAGTGACCTCGCGCGGGGCGAGGATGAGAAGGCGTGGCTGATTGTATCCGCGTTTGGTCAATTCCGGGATATCGTCTTCGGTGAACCCCAGAGCGCCGGTGCCATTGGGCAGGCCCGTTTCACGCATCATTTCGATCAGCTTGTCGGTCAGCAATTTGCCGCCGTGCTCGGGATCGGCGTTGCGCACGTCGGCACCCAAGGCGGCGGCCGCCTCCAGATGCCGCTCAGGGCAGGCCGGCGCGCAGAAGCGAAACGCGGCGGGCGCATTGAGAATGCAGGCGATGCCGTGCGGAACCATGGGGTTGTCGTTCTCGTAGCCGTCAGCCACCAGGGTGTGGCACAACCCGGCGACGCCATAAGACATGGCGTGGGGCAGATGAACGCCCGCGTTGCCGAACGACAATCCGGCGGTGGTCGCCGCCAACATCAGCATATGGCGCGCTTCCAGATCGTCCGGGTCCTTGACGGCGCGAACCAGATACTTGCCGCCCAAGCTAATGGCATGCAGGCTGCTGGTATCGCTGTAGGGGTTGGCCCCCTGAAACACGGGCCGCTGGTCGGGCGTGGCCGGACGTGCCCGCGTGGTGTAGGGGCGCGCGGTGTAGCTCTCGATGGCGTGGGTCAGCACGTCAAAACCGGTTGCCGCAACGACACCGGCAGGCATGCTTTCCGCCGTTGTCGGGTCGATCAGGGCCAGTGTCGGTTTCATCAGTTTTTGCGAGATCGCGGTTTTGACCTTCAGATCGACGATGTCCATGACCGCCGTGCTGGTGGTTTCACTGCCGGTTCCCGATGTGGTGGGACACGCGATATGGGGTTTCAGCGGGCCGGGCGCGGGGCGGAATTCGCCGTAGGGCAGATTGACGTAGGCCAGGAAATCCGCCGGGTGGGTGGAATACAGGTTGGCCGCCTTGGCCGTGTCCATGGTCGACCCGCCGCCCAGCGAGACAAAGCCGTCGAAATTTCCCTCGGTGGCAAACGCCGCGGCTTCCATGAACGAGCGGTCGGTCGGTTCGATCTTGATTTCATCGTAAATGACGTAATCGACACCGGCTTCTTTCAGGGATTTTTCGGCCACCGCCGCCGGTTCAGTATTGCGCACCTTGGGGTCCATGAACAGCGCGACCCGCTTGAGACCCAGCGATTTCGCGTCGCCGCCCAATTCGACCAGAACGCCTGCGCCGAATTTGACGGCAGCGGCGGCCACTGAAAACGCGTAGTCGCCATAATCGGTCGGTGCGTAATAGACCGGCTTTTCCATAGTTTCCTCTCCCCAATTGGTAAATTTGTGATTTTTTCAGTGGCGCAGTTTTACGCCAAAAAACAATCCTTCGCACCCCAATTTACGAAGGTCAAACCTCCAGCACGATCTTTCCGATATGACCGCCCTGTTCCATCATGCGGTGGGCGTCGGCGGCTTCGTCCAGCGGGAAGACCGCGTGGATGACGGGTTTGATGGTTCCGGCTTCGATTTTCGGCCATACACGATTGCGTAATTGCCTGGCGATCTCGGCCTTGAATTCGGCGGAGCGCGGACGCAGGGTGGAACCCGTCAGGGTCAGACGTTTCAGCAGGATCGACATCAGATTGAGATCAACCTGCGCCCCCGTGTCGAAGGCGATTTGAACCAATCGTCCCTCAACGGCAAGCGCCTTGATGTTGCGCTGAACGTAGGCCCCGCCGATCATGTCGAGAATAACGTCGACGCCGCGGTTGGGCGTCTCGGCCTTGACGATTTCAACAAAATTTTCGGTGCGGTAATTGATGGCGCGGTCCGCGCCCAGACGTTTGCAGGCGTCGCATTTTTCGTCCGTTGAAGCGGTCGCGAAAACGGTCGCTCCCATGGCCTTGGCGATCTGAATGGCGGCGCTTCCAATGCCGCCGGAACCGCCGTGAATCAGGAACGATTCACCAGCCTTCAAACCGCCCCTCAAAAACACGTTATTCCACACCGTAAAAAAGGTCTCGGGAAGGGCCGCGGCTTCGACCAAATTCAGGGTCGTGGGAACGGGCAGGCACTGGCCCGCCGGAACCGCGCAAAATTCGGCATATCCGCCACCGTTGACAAGCGCGCATACGGCGTCGCCGATGACCCATTCCGTCACACCCGCGTCCATCGCTTCGACCGTTCCCGACACCTCCAGACCCGGCAGGTCGGATGCACCTTTGGGCGCCGGGTAGGCGCCGGCCCGTTGTTTCAGATCGGGGCTGTTCACGCCCGCTGCCGCGACACGAATCAGCACCTCTCCGGGACCCGGTTTTGGTTGTTCGCGTGTGGTCGGTTTCAGCACCTCGGGCCCACCCGGTTCGGATATTTCAATTGCGCGCATCATTTTTTTCCATCTGTAAATCGTTGGCTTGCCCGCACTTCCGGACCGGCATTTTTTAGATAATGCTTTCACATGGTGAAAAAGCCAAGTCTCTGCGCACTGTGAAAAAAATGTTCGCACTGTGAACAAAAGAAAAGAATGGGAGGGAAGTGCCGCACGCCAAATGATAACCGAGACGGCGGACGAAATGAAACATTAGAAAAACCTAATCAAACATGCACTGGCAAGTTTGAAAAAAAACCGTTTTTGGGACAACATATGGGTGAAACGCAGTAATTATTGAGATTACTTCACCTATGACAAGTTGGGCAGACCATCCCATATTTATATTCTATTGTATTTGTGCTTCATTTCTTTTGTTTATTGATAATTGTTTTCATGATCAACAAAAAAGAGTTTACTATTCGTCGGGTCTATATTAATGCAAATGGCCTGTGCAGGGTATACGCTCTTGGCACAGAACACGTCGGCGACGACGGTGCCCAGTCAGACTCACCAAGGGAATTCCAAGGGAAAATGACGGCCAACAAATCGACCAATCAGGCGTTCATCATTGACGCCGACAAAGGGCTCCAGAAACTCATTGCCGTATTGGCGGCCGAGGGATACCAGGTTGTTGGACCAAGGCTCGAGGATGGAGCGATTGTATATGCCGAGCTTGCCTCGTCGGCGGATCTTCCCGTCGGATTGAAGGATGAACAGGACGGCGGAAAATACAAGCTCGTCAAGGGACGCGAAGGGGTTTACTTCGACTATGTGGTCGGCCCCCATTCCTGGAAGCGCTACCTGTTTCCGCCTGACCAGAAAATCTGCGAATTCCGGCGGCAGGGAAAGGCGTTCAGGATTGTCGAGGAAACGCCGGAGGTTCCGGCCTACGCGTTCATCGGGGCACGCCCGTGCGAACTTCAGGCGCTGCAAATCCATGACCGCGTGTTCGACAACGGCGAGTTTGCCGATCCGGGCTATCTGGCGCGCCGCGCCGCCGCGTTCGTCGTTGCGGTGAACTGCACGCAGGCCGGCGGAACGTGTTTCTGTGCGTCGATGAATTCGGGACCGAAGGCGTCGGGCGGGTTCGATCTGGCTCTGACCGAAATTTCAGAAAAATCGCGCCATGTCTTCGTCGTCGAAGTGGGCTCGCCGCGCGGCCAAATGATCGTGGCCAAGCTGAAAGGCAGCGCGGCCGAGGACAGTGACATCGCCAAGGCCGATACTTTGGTCAAAAAGGCGGCCGCAAAAATGGGCCGCGAAATGGTCGATGACGTCGGCCCGTTGCTGAAGCGAAACCTCGAACACAATCGCTGGTACGAAGTCGCCAAGCGTTGCCTCAGTTGCGCCAACTGCACGATGGTCTGTCCGACCTGTTTTTGTAACACGGTCGAGGACGCGACCGATTTGACCGGTTCCAGCGCTGTGCGTACCCGCCGCTGGGATTCTTGCTTCACAATGGATTTCAGCTACATCCACGGCGGCAGCATTCGTCGCGAAGGCGCGTCACGCTATCGTCAATGGATGACGCATAAGCTATCTTCGTGGTTTGATCAATTCGAACAGTCCGGCTGTGTCGGATGCGGTCGTTGCATCACCTGGTGCCCGGTCGGGATTGATATCACTGAAGAAGCCCGGGCGATCCGGGATAGCGAAGGGGGAGCGAAGTAATGGTGCAGGAAGTTGGGCTTGATAAACTGATCAGGGACCATCCGTTTTTTGAAGGGATGGACGACGAAGCACTGGAACTGATTGCAGGCTGCGCCGCCAACGAGCGCTTCGACGCAGGACAGTACGTCTTTCGCGAAGGACAGCCCGCCGACAAGTTTTATATGGTGCGTCACGGTTCCGTGGCCCTTGAAGTCAGGGCTCCCGGACGGGATTCCATCGTTCTGCAAAGCTGCGACGACGGGGACGTGATGGGCTGGTCGTGGATTGTCCCACCTTTCCGTTGGAAATGGGATGCCCGCGCCACGCGGCTTAGCCGTCTGGTCAGTTTCGACGCGATCTGCCTGCGCGGCAAACTCGACGCCGACCCGGCTCTCGGGTACGCCGTCTACAAGCGATTCGTCAGGGTCATTGCCGAACGTTTGGCCCATGCGCGTCTGCAAATGCTGGATCTTTATGGTATCGGTAAAGAATAGATGAACCAAATGGCTGCCCTCGTCGACCCGATGGTCCCGGCTCCGTTCCGGATCGAGCGGGTCAAAAAAGAACTAAGCGATACGTTCACCCTTGACCTTGTTCCGGCCGAGAGAAGGAAGAGTTTCAAATTCCTGCCCGGCCAGTTCAACATGCTCTATGTGTTCGGGGTGGGCGAAATTCCCATTAGCATCAGCGGGGACCCGGGCGATGACAGCAAGATCGTCCATACGACCCGGGCCGTCGGCAATGTCACCAACGCCATGTGGAAGTTGGGCGTTGGCCAGACCATTGGCGTTCGCGGGCCCTTCGGTACCGCGTGGCCGGTCGAGGAAGCCGAGGGGAGCGATGTCATTATCGTTACCGGCGGCATCGGTCTGGCTCCGTTGCGCCCCGCCATTTATCAAATCCTTGCCAATCGTCAGGCCTACGGTAACGTCTGCATCATGTACGGTGCGCGCACGCCGGAGGACATCCTGTTTCGCAAGGAATTGGAAAAATGGCGCGGCCAGTTTGACATGCAGGTCGATGTAACGGTCGACCACGCCACGGGCCGTTGGGGTGGCAAAGTCGGTGTCGTGACCAAGCTGATCGGTCGCGGCGGGTTTGATCCCCATCATACCGTCGCTTTCGTGTGCGGACCCGAGGTGATGATGCGCTACGCGGTTGACACATTGGTCGAACGCGGCGTCGCGCAAGAAGACATTCATGTGTCGCTGGAACGCAACATGAAGTGCGGCATCGGTTTTTGCGGCCATTGCCAATTGGGTGGGGATTTCGTCTGCAAGGACGGCCCGGTGTTTCCGTTCGATGCGGTCGCTGATCGTTTCGTGATCCAGGAGCTCTGATAATGGCGGTGCAGAAAAAACCGAAGCTGGCGGTTTGGAAGTTCTCGTCGTGCGACGGGTGCCAGTTACAGCTTCTAAGCTGCGAGGATGAACTTCTTACGGTGGCCGGTGCGGTTGATATCGCTTACTTCCTTGAGGCGACACGGGCCGAACTTCCGGGACCTTACGACGTCTCGCTGGTCGAAGGATCGGTCACCACGCCCGAAGAAGCCGATCGCATCCGCAAGGTGCGCAAACAAAGCAAGTTCCTGATCACCATCGGCGCGTGCGCGACGGCGGGCGGCATCCAGGCCCTGAAAAATTTCAAGGACGTGGACGGGTTTATCGACGCCGTTTACTCGAACCCGGAATACATCGAGACGCTTTCGACCTCGACCGCCATTCGCGACCATGTGGATGTGGATTTCGAGCTGCGCGGCTGCCCCATCAACAAAAATCAGCTTCTCGAGGCGATCAACGCGCTGCTCAATGGCCGCAAACCCAATATTCCACCTTATGCCCAGTGCATCGAGTGCAAGCGTCAGGGTTCGGTGTGCGTCATGGTCGCGCATGGAACGCCCTGTCTCGGCCCGGTAACCCAGGCCGGATGCGGCAACCTGTGCCCGTCGTTCACGCGCGGCTGCTACGGATGCTTCGGCCCGAAGGAAACCCCGAACACCGAAAGCCTCGGGAAGTGGTTCGCCGGAATGGATATGGACGAAAGATCCATCAAGCACCTGTTCCGGTCGTACAACGCCAATGCAAGCGCTTTCCGCAAGGAGAGCGAGGCTCATGAGTAAGGGCAAGTCGATGGTTGCTGCGAAAAAAAAGGGAAGCGCCAAGTCCAAGGCGGGTAAAAAAGCGGTTTCGTCCGCGCGAAACATCAAGGTCGATGCCCTTGCCCGTGTTGAAGGCGAAGGCGCGCTTTATGTCCGCGTGAAGGACGACGTGATCGAGGATATCCGTTTTCGTATCTTCGAGCCGCCGCGCTTTTTCGAAGCCTTCCTTCAAGGGCGTATTTACAGCGAAGCCCCCGATATTACCGCCCGGATTTGCGGCATTTGTCCGCTGGCCTATCAGATGGGTTCCTCTCAGGCCATGGAACAGGCGCTGGGAATCCAAGTCACGGGAACACTGCGCGATCTTCGCCGCCTGATTTACTGTGGCGAGTGGATCGAAAGCCATGTCCTGCACGCAGCCATGCTGCACGCGCCGGATTTCCTGGGCCTTCAGGATTCGCTGCAACTGGCCAAAGACGATCCCGAGATTGTCGAAACCGCGCTTCAATTGAAGAAGCTGGGCAACACCATTCTGGAGGTTATCGGCGGTCGTGCGGCCCATCCCATCAACATGAAAGTCGGCGGCTTTTACAAGGTGCCGAGCAAGGAAAGCGTTCGTTCCCTGATCGAACCCCTGAAATGGGCAATCGATGCGGCCATTGGCGTAGGCAAGGTTTTCGGCGGGTTCGATTTCCCCGATTACGAGGACGATTACCTGTGCGTTTCGCTGCGCCACCCGGACGAATATGCCATCCACGAGGGGCGCATCGTATCCAACCGCGGGCTTGATATCGCGGTTGCCGATTTCCCGGATCATTTTGTGGAATCTCACGTTGCCCATTCCAACGCGCTTCATGGCATGATGACCGACGGCAGCGTCTACTACACGGGGCCGAACGCGCGCTACAACAACAACTATGCTCAACTGTCCAAACTGGCCAAAAGCGTGGCCAAGGAATGCGGGTTGGGCAAGAAGTGCAACAACCTTTACCAAAGCATCCTCGTGCGCATGGTCGAGACCGTCTATGCGTTGGAGGAAGCCTTGCGTCTCGCCGAAGCTTACGAGGTTCCGGATGCTTCGTGCGTAACGGTTAAGCCGGGGCCGGGCATTGGCGCAGGCTGCACGGAAGCGCCGCGCGGCATTTGTCTGCACCGCTACGAGCTGGACAAGGAAGGCCGTATCGTGAGTGCGCGCATTCAGGCGCCCACGTCGCAAAATCAGCCGCAGATCGAGCGCGATTTGCGCGGCGTCGTTCAGGGCAACCTTCATTTATCGGACGAGGATTTGAAATGGCGTTGTGAGCAGACGATCCGTAACTACGATCCCTGCATCTCGTGCGCGACCCACTTCCTCAACTTCTCGATCGACAGGGAGTAGCGCGACGGCTTCTCGAACTTTGGTTATCGGAGTTGGCAACCGCTTCCGCAGCGATGACGGGGCCGGGCCGGCGGTGGCTGATCGCCTGCGCGAACACGGTTTGGACGTGGTCGAGCTAAGCGGCGACGGCACCGAATTGATGCAAGCGTGGGAGGATGCCGATCATGTGATCGTCATTGATGCGGCCCGTTCGGGCGCGCCCGCCGGGACCATCCATAAATTCGACGCCAATTGCACCGAGGTTCCCAGCGGCCTATTTAATTATTCCAGTCATCAATTTTCGGTGGCCGAGGCCATCGAAATGGCGCGTGTTCTAAAAAGTCTGCCGCCAAAGATGGGCGTCTACGGAATTGAGGGAAAAGACTTTTCATACGGCCAGGAGTTGTCCCCCGAAGTCGAAGGCGCGCTGGATACGCTCACACAGATGATCTTGGGCGATATGGAACATCAGACCGAATAACGTTTTTCCTTGCATTTTGGGGCGTTTAGGCGTTTTTTTCCCGGCCCTTGTTGGCCGTCGAAGCGGTCTTTTGAAAGGTCTGCCATGCACGAGATGTCACTTTGCCAAGGCGTCTTAAAGATTTTGCAAGAGCAGGCCGAGATTCAAAACTATAGCAAGGTCAACAGCGTAACCCTGGAGGTTGGCGAACTTTCTACCGCCGTTCCGGAATCCATGGAAATGTGTTTTGACGCCATTACCCGTGGAACCCTGGCAGACGGCGCGGAACTGATCATCGTTCGCACCAAAGGCGAGGCGTGGTGTCGCAAATGCGAGGACCTTGTGCCGGTCAAGGAACGCTTCGGGCCGTGTCCGCAATGCAATGGCGTCGATATAGAGTTGCGGGCCGGGGACGCGCTTAGAATTCAGGAATTGGAGGTCGACTGATGTGTTTGACATGCGGCTGCGGACAGCCGGGCCACGTTCATTCCCACGACGGACATGATCACGATCATGACCATGACCATGACCATGATCACGATCACGGTCATTCGCACGGGCACGGGCATTCCCACGACCATGACCACGGGCATTCGCATGAACATGCGAGCACCATGGGCGTGACGCATGACGCCGATCTGAGTACGGCGCGTGTGGTGAAGATCGAACAGGATATCCTCAGCGTCAACAACCGCCACGCGGACGCCAACCGGCGCTTCCTGAAAGATCGCGGAATCTTCACGGTGAATTTCGTGTCCAGCCCGGGCTCGGGAAAAACCACCCTGCTGGCCCGAACCATCACCGACATGAAGGAAAAGTTCCCGTTTTCAGTGGTTGAAGGGGACCAGCAAACCGAAAACGATGCCGAGCGCATCCGTGCGACGGGGGCGGCGGCCACCCAGGTCAATACCGGCAAGGGCTGTCATCTGGACGCCCATATGGTGGGCCACGCGCTGGAGCATCTGGATCCGGACGCCGAAAGCGTGCTTTTCATCGAGAACGTCGGCAATCTCATTTGTCCGTCGGCTTTTGATCTGGGCGAAGCGCATAAGATCGTCGTTCTCTCGGTGACCGAGGGTGAGGATAAGCCGCTGAAATACCCGGACATGTTCTTTGAGGCCGACCTGATGATCCTCAACAAGGTCGATTTGTTGCCCTATCTGTCCTTCGATGTGGAGCGTTGCATGGCCTACGCCAAGCAGGTCAATCCCGACATCCGCATTCTGCAACTTTCGGCGACGGCGGGCGACGGTCTGGACGAATGGTACGAATGGCTGAGCGCAAGGCGCGACGCAACCATTGCCGCCAAAAACCGGGCGAACTAGCCGAGATTTTCATGCGCCAAGACCTTATCGCCCTGGAGTTTGATTTGCCAAGGGACGTACCGCCCGTTCTAGGCGTCGGCGCGTTTCTCAAGAACACCGTTTGCGTTGCGTCGGGAAAAAAGGCGTTCGTTTCCCACGATGTCGGCAACCTGGATACCGTGGACGCGGTTTACCGGTTCGAGGAACTGGTCACGCAAATCAGTCACCAAACCGGCATTGAACCCGTTGCCGTCGCCCACGACCTTCACCCCGATTTCCACAGCAGCCGTTATGCGCTGGCCATGGGACTGCAAACGATCCCGGTTCAGCACCACCACGCCCATGTGGCGGCGATCATGGCCGAACACGGCCTTGAGGGGCCGATTTTGGGCCTGTCGCTGGACGGCTTCGGACTGGGGCCGGAAAACCAGTCGTGGGGTGGCGAGTTGCTTCGCGTCGATGCGCAAGGGTTCGAACGCCTGGGGCATCTGGCATTGTTGAAGCAGCCCGGTGGCGATGCGGCGGCCCGCCAGCCCTGGCGAATGGGGGCTGCCGTCCTGCACGCTTTGGGCCGCAACGACGAAATTTCCACGAAATTTGCCGAAATTGACGGATCGGGCGTGATCGCGACCATGTTGGCGCGTAGCGTCAACTGCCCTGAAACATCAAGTGCGGGGCGGCTGTTCGACGCCGCTTGCGGGCTGTTGGGCGTCAAACTGGTGGCGGAATTCGAAGGCGAAGCTCCGATGTTGTTGGAAAGGATGGTTACCCATCCCCAAATCCAACCTGACGGTTGGCGCATCGATGACGGAGTTCTCGGCCTTTTGCCGGTTATGGACAGCTTGACCCATATGGAGGCCCCAGCGGGTGCCGATCTGTTTCATGGTACTCTGGTCGCGGCGTTGACCGATTGGGCCGAACGCGCCGCGCAATCCAGCGGTATCCGGGATATCGCCTTTTGCGGTGGTTGCTTCCTTAACGCCGTGGTGCGCGAAGGACTTGCGGATGCTCTGGAAAGAAAAGGCCTGACACCGCGCGTAGCAACCGCTATCACACCCGGAGACGGTGCCATCAGTTTAGGACAGGCTTGGGCCGCCGGGCTTAAGTTGAACGGAGAATAAAGAAAATGTGCCTCGCTATCCCTGCCGAAGTGATCTCGATTGACGATCAGGAACTGGCCACCGTTGACATGGGCGGCGTTCGCAAGGACGTATCCGTGTCGCTGCTGGATGGGGTCGAGGTCGGTGACTATGTGATCGTTCATACGGGATTTGCGCTCTCAAAGCTGGACCCCGAGGAAGCCAAAATCACCCTTGATCTGTTCGCCGAGATGGCCGCCCTGGTCGAAGAGGCGGACAAGAATTGAAGTTCGTAGATGAATTTCGTGATCGCGACCTGGCCCGCAACCTCGCCGCCAGCATTGCCGAAGCGGCGCGCGCCGGTCGCGACTATTACATCATGGAATTTTGCGGCGGTCACACGCACGCCATCTTTCGCTACGGCGTTCAGGACTTTCTGCCCGCCAACGTCCATCTGGTTCACGGTCCCGGCTGCCCGGTTTGTGTGCTGCCCGTGGGGCGCATAGACAACGCCGTCGAACTGGCCTGCGACAACGACGTAATCCTGTGCACCTACGGCGACCTTTTGCGGGTTCCGGGGTCCAACGGCATGAGCCTGCTTCGCGCCAAGGCCGAGGGGGCGGACGTGCGCATGGTGTATTCGTGTCTGGATGCACTGACCATTGCCGCTGAAAATCCGAAACGCGAGGTCGTCTTTTTCGCCATCGGGTTCGAGACGACAACGCCGCCCACGGCGGTCGCGCTTAAGTCCGCCAAGGCCCAGGGATTTACGAATTTCAGTGTCTTTTGCAATCACGTTCTGACCCCGGCGGCAATCACCAATATTCTGGAAAGTCCCGAGGTTCGAAACCTGGGAACCGTTGCGCTGG
>Ga0233431_1004712_pt1 | contig 14234 bp, 24 predicted proteins | sample SI_118_April2016_FD_179867 | JGI IMG/M metagenome (GOLD analysis project Ga0233431, IMG submission 179867) | Seawater microbial communities from Saanich Inlet, British Columbia, Canada - SI_118_April2016_200_MG | ecosystem: Environmental > Aquatic > Marine > Inlet | place: Canada: British...
GAATTGGCAGACCTAAAAATCCTTGTTGTTAACCGGTTATTTATTTTATAATAAATGACTTTGCTTTTTTAGAAACTTACTAACAAATAAATAAAAAATGGACAAATTAATTTTTCAAGAACATTCCGGCAATGAACTAATAGAAATGTTAGATTCTAATGCTGATGAGGTCGAGAATATGAGTTACCAAATTCATCTCGACAAAACCGAACTATCCGAAAGGAAATCTACATTCGCCAGATTATCAATTGAGGAAGCAAGGATAATTGAGGAGAAGAAGGCAATCGTTGACGAGTTTAAATTAAAACTTAAACCCTTAAACGAGGAAATTAAGATGGTGAGAACCGAAATCAAAACCGGAGCCAAGGATGCCTACGGTAAATGCTATAAAATAATCGACTTCGAGAACGAAAGGGTTGGTTATTACAATGAACGTGGGCAGCTTGTGTTTGACCGGACTGCCACACATGACGAGCGTCAGACAACAATAATGTCAACCGTAAAAAAAGCAATGTAAAATGGAAGAACTTAATTTAAACATTACCGGAGATCAAAAAGAGTTGGTTGTCCGACATGGTGATGCGTTGCCTTTACAAGAACCTGTGGTTATAGAAATTGATGGTCAAATTAATAGTGTCCTTAAATATCTTGAAAAAAGGGAATCTGAAATTGACCAAAAACAATGTTTTATCGAAGTCGATAAAGATGACTACTTTATCAAATTGTATTTGGATGAAAAAAATTTTTACGCTGATTCGGTAAGAGGTAAAATACAACTCTCAAAAATCTTTAAAGACTTCGGTATTAATTCCGAAAATACATGGACACCATTTGAGTTAGCAGACTTTATCAGGATGCACAAAACGTATTTTGAGAAACCGGGTCATGCTGCCGAATTGGTGAAACAACTGCGAAACTTTGAACTCAAAGTGAATAACGAAATCAATCAATCGGAAGATAAAAGGGGAAACCAAAAAATGATTCAAGCCCAAGCCGTCGAATCCAATCTTCCTAAAAGTTTCAAAGTAAAAATTCCGGTGTTTAAGGGCATGGAGAAAGAAACCCTGCCTATCGAAGTGGATATTAACGCTACAAGTTTTAATTGCCGTCTCGTAAGCCCGGAGGCTAAGGAGATCGAGCAAAACACAAGTGAGGGTATAATTGACGAGCAGATTCAGAAAATTACTGAACTCTGCCCTGATATTGTCATCATAAATCTGTAATGGTTTTTCCCAGGTTCGATTCCTGGGATGGAACAAAGGAAATTAAAAATGAAAATAATAATTGAGTTAGAATTAAACGAGGGTTACGAAAGATTTTATACAAATGATGAAGAAATGCTTCATGATATTTTCTGTAATGAAGAAGGTTTGAAATACAATATAATTAAATCTGACAGAAAAGTAAATAAACCAAGTGATTTTTTGGATATGTTAGAAATTTTAGAAAACGAAGAAAAATAATTCAAAAAAACCTTGTTTAATTCAAAAATTGGTTAAATTTGCGGTAGTAATTAAGCGTAGTAATTATGACAAAAGAAATTAACATCTTAAAAAACAAGAGCATCGCAGGGAGAACCTTCCAAAAGGTTCTACTACGCCCCTGCTTTGTTCTTCTTTTTAGGAGGTATAAATGAACTTTCAAGAACAAATTAAGTCGCCTTTGTGGCAAAAAAAACGCTTAGAAATCTTAGAACGTGATGAATTTACTTGCCGTAATTGTGAATGTAAAGATAAAACATTACATATTCATCATTTATATTATATTAAAAATAGAATGATTTGGAATTACAACAATACTTCACTTATAACAGTATGTGAAGATTGCCATAAAAAAATGCCATATCTTCAAAGATGGGTATTAGAAATGCTTTTTGGTGTAAATAAAGATTATGATATAATTTTAACTGAAATTGTAGATTTAATAGCATTAAAATCAAAAAATAAAGACAAGTATGATGTTTTTGAAAAATGTATAGATATATATAATTGTTGTGATAGTAAAATCTACGATAATGAGTGATAAAATGCGATCAATACAAACAAAGTTTTGGGACGATTCTTTTATTCAAGATTTATCACCAAATGAAAAACTATTATTTCTTTACCTTTTGACAAATCCACTTACAAATATTATAGGTATATATGAAATAACAATTAAGAGAATTACATTTGATACTGGATTAAAAAAAGAAACCATTTTAAAGGCTTTGGAATCGTTCGGAATGATTAAAAAAGTATTTTATATTGATAATTATATAATATTACCAAACTTTTTAAAAAATCAACGGTTTAATAAAAATATGAAAGTCGGATCGGTGAAAATATTTAACCAATTACCTAAAGAGTTAATTGATAAGGTATTAAATAACGGAGTTGAAACCATTACGAATGATTCGGAAGGGTTTGAAATGATTAGAAATAGTATGCTTAAATATGAAATAGAAATAGAAAAGGAAATAGAAAGTAAAAGGGATGAAAATTATAAAGATTTTTATGATTCTGAAATTGAAAATAATGGTGATTTAATAGATGTTTATAAACAATTTGTAAACTTCCTATTTGGGAACCATAAAAAAAACCCAATTGGAAAGCCATTAATAAAATTACTTAAAATGAAAGATCAAATTGGGTATGATAATTTTTGTAAACTTTATGCTATGCAAACAAAAGAAAAAAGACTTATAGATAAATGTATTGCATATTATAATGGAAATTATAAAAATTCAAGTTTTTTCTTAACTATGAACGAATGGATGAAAAAAGAATGGAAATAGAAGCCTCTAATGCCTATCAAAATGCCATACCATTATGCGAGAAATAGCAGAAAAATATATAAAAGCTGGGTTTGCTATTTTACCTGTAAAATTAGACAAATCGCCTGCAGTCCCAAAATGGAAGGACGTTGTTTTTAAAGCAAGTGATTTTGATAATGCACAAGGTATTGGTATAATTTGCGGTGAACCATCGCATGGTTTAGAGTGTTATGATTATGATGCACATTTCGGAGACGCTAAAAAGAATTTAACAGCATTTTTAACCGATCCAAAAGTAAAAGAAATTTACGAAAAATATAAGCTACCAATAAATTCAACACAAAACGGCGGTTATCATTTATTAATTCGTTGTGAAAAAACCGAAGGAAATAAAAAACTGGCTTCACGTCCTAAATGGAGCGAAAAATTAAATAGGTTTGTACCTGACGCTATAATTGAAAGTAGAGGCGAAGGTGGTTACTTTTTAGCACCTCCAACAAAAGGTTATAAAAATATAAGAAACTCAATTTATGATATTCAGGAAATAACCACAGATGAAAGAAACACTTTGATCGAAGTTGCGAAGTCATTTAATGAATGGAGTGAACCTGTTAAGACAGAATTTGAAAGCAAAGATAGACCTGGAGACCTCTATAATAATGATTTTACAAGTATAGTAAATGCAAAAAGTTTATTAAAATTAGCAGGTTGGAAAGAATTAAAAAACAACCAATGGCAGCGACCGGATAAAAAAGATGGTATTTCTGCCACCTTTGGCAAAGTTGCTGCCAATGTTTTTTATTGTTTCACGGCAAACGGATTTCCTTTTGAACCAGAAAAAGCATATTTACCATTTCAGATATTATCACTATTAAAGTACAAAGGAGATTTTAAAGAAGCCGCAAAAGAATTATCGAAAGATTATAAACCCGCAAATCCGCAAGAAATCCGCAAATCCGTAAAAACCCCGGAAATACAAGAAAGTGAAATTGAGAAGTATTTTAAAGAATCATACATAGACACTTCAAAATATGTAGAAAAACCTCCTATTATATTATCATTTAGGGATAGCGACCTTAATTATCCCGATAAGCGAGTTTTTACATTAGGGAACTTCTCAGCAATAACAGGAAAATGGAAATCGAAGAAAACATTTTTTCTTTCTTTAATAACTGGAGCATTAATAGGTCAGAGAAATATTCAGAATAAAATAATCCCATCTTTACCAAATGAGAGAGGGGGGGTTATGTATTTTGATACCGAGCAAGGATATTATGATAGTCATTTTTTAATGAAAAGAATTGAAAAAATTACAGAAACAAATATTTTAGACCATTGGAGCGGTCATAATTTAAGAGAACGTACTCCTGTTCAAAGATGTGAGGTTATTGAATATGCTTTAAAACAAAATCCATTTGTAGGGTTTGTTATAATTGATGGTATAGCGGATTTGGCAACAGCAATAAACGATGAAGTTGAAGCAACAAGAGTTGTTAGTTTATTAATGCGTTGGACAAAGCAATACAATTGTCATATTGCGACAATAATACATCAAAATAAATTAAATGATTTTGCAACTGGTTGGCTTGGTACTACTATAATGAAAAAAAGCGAAATTGTTATAAGTGTAAAAAAGAACGAAAACGACAAAAGTATTTCAACCGTAAGCTGTGATATGAGTAGGGCTTTAGATTTTGATGATTTTGATTTTTGTATTAATGAATTTGGTATACCGGAGATATACGACATACCCCAAATAACCTCAAATGAACTATAAAGAACAACTACAAGACCCTCGCTGGATAGCTAAGAGAAATAGGATTATCAAAAGAGATAAAGTCTGTCAAAAATGCGGTTCATCTAAAAGATTAGAAGCCCACCATTTAATGTATAATTTTGATTTAATGCCGTGGGAATATGATGATGATTTTTTGTTAGCCCTTTGCCACGACTGCCACGGCCAAGAAACAAAGGATGTGAAGGAACTAAAGGAATTAATTAAAGAAATGTTAAAAATGGGAATATGGGCTAATGAGATCAGATTAAAAATAAAAGATGAAAATAGAAGTGAAACATATTGTTGTCCAAATTGTCAGGCCATAGAATGGTTTAATTGTAAATGTGATGAAGTTGTTAATTTATAAAGAAAATGAAAATATTCACCGAATACTACAATTTAAACTCTTAATTTTAATAATAAATAACCCATGAAAAGCTCAGATATACAACGAAATAAGTTCTTATTCTTATTTAGATTAATTCTAAATTTCTAAAAACATTAGGAATGTTAAAAAATTGGTTTATATTTGCAATTCATTAAGATTCGACCATGAAAACAAAAAAACATACAGACACAGAAAAAGCGGAACCCATAGAAGGTCGAATCTCTTATTTCCGCTTTAATGTGTCTAAACTAAAAATAACGCCTCTAATGAACGCAAAGGCGATACTAAGGGATAGTACTAAAATTAAAAGAACGCTTTAGATCGACACTACACAGATGAAAACAGATACAATATACGGCATAAGAAGAGAAACTAAAAAGAAAGGGGGTTATTATGCCAGATTAAATTTAAAAGAATACTAAATAAATAAATCAGGCCGGAATGTTTAGAAACCAAATTTTCTATATTAATTTTTAATTGATTTAACCGGCCTGCTTTAAGAACCTTTAAAATAAATAAAATGGGATTAAACAAATCTACCGGAAATATGTACAAATGGATAACCCACACCTGGAATCCATTAGGCGGCGAATGTCCACATGCTTGTAAATATTGCTCAACCAATAAATTAAGAAAACGTTATCCTGTATTAGAGGAAAAGTATTCAGGTGAACTAAGACTAATTGAAAAGGAACTAAAAACTAATCTTGGGAGTGGTAATTATATATTTGTAGCTGCTCAAAATGATTTATTTACAGAGGAGATCCCTGATGAATGGATTAAAAAAATACTCGGCCATTGCGATAAGTTCGATAATTTCTATTTATTTCAAACAAAAAACCCAAAAAACATACGAAGAATATTACCTTATGGTTCAAGTGTATGTATTACTATTGAAACAAACAGGGTATATCCAGATATAATGAATAATTGCCCTATACCTTATGAAAGGTACAGTCATGCTGCACTTATAAGGCATCCGCTTTATATCACAATTGAACCGATCATGGATTTTGATATAGAGAAATTGGTTTTTTGGATGAATGTCTTAGACCCTATTCAAATCAATATCGGATTTGATAGCGGGAGGAATTCTCTTCCAGAACCATCAAAAGAAAAAACGATTGAGTTGATAAAGGAATTAAGTAAATTTACAAAAGTTGTTTTGAAAAAGAATTCAAAAAGAATTTTAGGAAAAAATTTTGTATTATGAAAAAAATAAAATATCAATGATAGGAAATCAAAATAGAGTAAAGAAAAATTTAAACAGATTAATAAAGTAAAATTATGAAAAACGAAAAAACCAAAGAAACCGGAATAACAACGCAAGAATATTTAGATACTTCTTTAGCGAAGTTTAATCCAATCCAATCGAAAATTAAGAAATTGGAAGAGGATTACTTGCCGATGGAAATTGCGGGGGTTAACGATATTGAGGGTTATAACGCCGTTGATATTGCCCGGAAGGATGTTAAAAAGTACAGGACAACGGTTGAGGGAATCAGAAAACAGGAAGTTGCTGATGCTTTAAAATTTCAAAAGTCAGTAAATACAGAAGCCAAAAGAATAACAGAAATGCTGACCCCAATCGAAGAACATTTGATTGCTGAGCAAAGAAAAATCCAGAAGCAAAAAGAGGAAATCGAAACCGAAAAGAAACGCCTGCATGCTTTGAAAATCCAACAAAGAACAAAGGATTTGATTGAAGCCGGAATGATTTTTACTGGAGTATCTTACATTTACCTTGAAATCGAAGTACTACCAATTGAAATCGAAAGTTGGACGGATGTTGATTTTAATGCAAAGTTAGCAGAGGTTGATAGTGCTTATAATGACGAACAAGACCGATTAGCTATAATTGAGCAACAACGCAAGGAAGAAGAAGAAAAACAGCAGGCCGAGCAGCAAAAGGAAATCAAGAGACTTGCCGAAATTGCCAAAGAAAATGAGAAGGAACGCCTAAGACTTCTCAAAATCAAAGAAGATCAAGACAAAAAAAATGAGAAGGAACGCCTAAGACTTCTCAAAATCAAAGAAGATCAAGACAAAAAAAATGAGAAGGAACGCCTAAGGCTTCTCAAAATCAAAGAAGATCAAGACAAAGAAAAAGCCGAATTATTGAAGCTGAAAAAAGAGCATGACGACCGGATTAAGGCTGAAAAAGAAAAGATTGAAAAGGCTGCAAAAATAAGACAGACACTCTTAGAAATGATTGGGATTAGCCTTGAATTAGGGGAGTTGATTGCTATGACAGACGAGGATTGGGTAAAATATTATGGATTAAAAAAGGATGAATATAATGTTTACCAAGACAAACTTCGTGTCGAAGAAGAAAAGAAAGAAGCTAAAATAAAAGCTGATGCCGAAGCTGAAAAAATCCGCTTAGAAAAGGAAGAAGCCGACTTTAAAGCAGAGCAATTAAAGATTGAAGCTGCCAAAATTGAGGCTATGAAACCCGACAAGGAAAAGCTAAGAACTTTTGCCGAGTTTATCTCTAAAATCAAAACCCCTGATGTAACTTCTCCAGAAGCGGAAGATGTGATACTCAATGTGATAACAGCTAAAACAAGAATGGAAGATTATATTATGAAATTCGTAAATGGTTAGTCATGGAACACAAAGAAAGAAAATTATTTAAAACCATCTTGTCAGAAAATGATAACCACGTGGATAGTATCGAAATCGAGGAACCAGGAATACCGGACGACCATGTTATAACCGGAATCGAAGCCGTTATTAAATGGGGGCTGAATATCGAAAGAAATTTAGATGGTATGAAAATCACTGCCGATGTCTTAGAGGTAAAGATAGAGACTACAAGCGGGATTATGAGAGAATGGGGGAGTGATCCCTCATATGATGACGAAACCCTTACTAAGATGGACTTCATCGCCTCTGAAATCAAAGTTCAATTCATGGGAGACTTTGCCGATAACATTGTTATCCAACCTAATTTGGTTAGGGTTGAAGATGGTGGATGTATGGTGTTTTTTTAATCTTTTAAAAACTGAATAAATCATGGAAGAAATAACCACAACAAACGGAACGATCATCAATCACGATAGCAACGAAGTCTATCACAGTAAGAAAGAATACATCGGTTCGTCAGGCTTAAAGAATATAAAGAAAAGCCCGGCTCATTTTAAAGCCGATAAAAAAGAGGAACAAACGCAAGCTATGATGTTCGGCACAGCCTATCATACCTTAGTTTTAGAACCGGAACTCTTTGAAAAGGAAATCCACGTATTCGATGAAAACGCCAGACCGGAGCCTGATAAAACTTTCGGTTCAAAGGCTAATAAGATTTGGAAATTAGAACAATATTCTATTCCCAACAAGACTGTTATCACAGCAGTTGAATTTAGTATTATGCAGCAGATGTATGCAGTGTTGGTGAAACATCCTTATGCTAAATCCCTCTTGAAAAAAGGAATCAAAGAGCAATCGTTTTACACGGAATTACCAACGCAAGACAGTAAAACGATTAAGGTAAAAGTCAGACCGGATAACTACAAGAGAGAAAAGAGAATTTGCATCGACCTTAAAACATGCGTTGATGCCAGTGCAGACGGTTTTCAGAAGCAAGCGGCTAAAATGAATTACCATATTTCAGCAGCATTATACACAGCCGTATTAGAGCAATGTCTTACACCCGGACTACCCTGGTCATTTATGTTTGTCGCCCAGGAGAAAACGCCACCTTACGCTTTCAATATTTTTAATGCCTCACCTCAATTTCTTTCACAGGGGAAATACGAGTATGAAATGTTGTTACTGCTACTCGAATGGTGTCGGGAGAACGAAAGGTATCCGGGTTATCAGGTTTTTGTAGAAAACAAATTTGGTATCTTAGAATTAAGTTTACCACCATACGCAATCAAAGAATTAGATTTTTTTAGTCATAAATTTTAAATATAGGAGAAAATAAAATGAGTACAGCAATTGAAATAAGAAACAAAGGTATAGTAGCATTAGCAAAGAAGCAATTTGAGGCTTCAACCGATCAGATGAATTTTGTAAAAGAAGCGGGGTTTGCCATCCAAATACTGAACAACAACCCATATCTTGCGGGAGCAGACCCTAACAGCATAAAGGATGCCGTTGTCAATGTCGCATTATGTGGATTGACACTCAATCCAGCCTTAAAAATGGCGTATCTCGTGCCTCGCCGGATTGGCAAGACAATAAAATGTGTCCTTGATCCTTCTTATATGGGCCTAATTAAAATAATCACGGATGCCGGAGCAGTTAAAAACATTGATTCTGCCGTTGTTTATCAAAATGATGTTTTTGAGTTTGAAAAAGGCGAAAATCCATTTATTAAGCATTCACCTGTTTTGAAGGACAGGGGTGAGGCTATCGGGGCTTATGCTGTCGCTTATTTTAGAGATGGTGGTATTCAATTCGAGGTGTTGAGTGTTGATGACTTGCATAAGGTAAGAAGCACCTCTGAAAGCTACAAGAGCGAGAAAGGAAGGCAATATTCGCCGTGGGTTACATGGACTGATGAAATGTGGAGAAAAACCGCAATAAAAAAGTTATACAAATATCTACCAAAAACAGATTTTTCCGATAAACTAATTGCTGCCCTTAGTACCGAATATCAAAACGAACAAGAAGATTTAGCTCCCGAAAGAAAATATGCGGACATATTTGATGAAGAAGTTCAGGAGGCACAGGTTGTGACTGATCCAGGTATGTCAGCGGAACATCCTGTAACCCCCGATGAAGCAACGCCTGTCAAGCCAATTAAAAAACAGCCCACGCAAGCCGAAATGAACCAAATGAGGGAAGCGGCTCTAACAGAGGAGAAGTAATATGCCAAAAGTAACCGTAACATTCCAGGTATCTGTTCCAAAAACAGAAGATGTGGTCAGAACTAAAAAGGTAATAAACAGTTACGAGGAATGGGTGAAATTCAAGGAAACGGTTAACGATTCTTTTCCGGTAACAATTGAAGGTTTTGTCTTGAAAATATTTAAAGAGGAGAAATGATTATGAAAACATCAGAGGTAAAAGTAAATCAAACATATATTTACAAAGGTAAAAATGTAACTGTGTTAAAAAGAATAAAAGGCAGAGAAACATCCCAAAGAAATATGCAAAGTGGTGAATTATTTACGGGCTTTAAGCGGATGCAGAAGAAATTTGAATTATCGAATGGTGAAATAGTTTTTGCTAAACATTTAGAATAATGGCAAGTAAATATTAGGGTTATCAACACCTGTTAATAACTTTTTGAACGTTCTTTGAAAAAATGTTTAACTTTGTATTATGAATACAGCCAATTCATATACAAGAATCGAAAAAACTCGATGGGTGAAATATCCTTATGTATCAATGTCTATGGGCTGTATTCATGTGCATAAGGTGTTCACACATCGGCTACATCTGGTTCTGATTTATATCGAGAACAAAACAAAAACCGATTCTAAAGAGAAATACTTAACTAAGCTATTTGAAAAAGTCGAAGCTCTACTGGAGAGTAACTTCGCAGGTCTCATGCTGAAAGGCGATTAATAGTTATTGGGTGCTGCCTGATTTCTTGCACCGAAAAAAGTTTTCTCAGGTTGATTCAAAAGAATTAATCAAAAGGTTTTATTAGATGAGACCTTAATAAACTCATTATATTTAATAAGTAAAATTTGTGAAAAAATGAAAAACACAAGAGGATTTTTTGGAATAGAAACTTAAAGAGGAAATTGAAATGAAAATATTAAGATATTTTTTAATACCAAAAGAAAGACAACAAGGGGTTGTGGAAATTGAAAGTTTTAGTGTTACTTGGCAAGTAAAAACTGGATGGAGCGATGCCGTTAAAATACAGATAAAGGCGTTTATAGATAAAAATGAAGCTAAAGAATTTCAAAAACAATTGGTTGAGAGTGCTAAATTTATAGGATGTTGGATAAGTACCGAATTAAAACAAAACTAATTATGAAAGAACTTGAAGAATTAAGAGAAAAGATCAAAACGGAAATGAACCGTAGAAGTGGCAGGTTGACAACAGCATTAGCATTAGTCCGGCAGGGTAGAAATATCGCTTACGGAAATGTATTGGAGTGGATTGGGAAAATGGAAAAGGAAGAACCTGATGTTAGCGGTTCGGTTTGCTGCTATAACTGTAAGCATAAATTTGATAAGGATATAAATTATTGTACTGGGATGAGTGTAACCTGTGGTAAATTTGAAGCAGAATAAAGAAAGCCATGAACAATAACAAAATTATCGAATCAGTCGAGGAAGTAGTATTGTGTTTTTTTGATGTCGAAATGGAGGATGTCAAAAGTAAATGCAGGGAACAGCCTCTACCATTTGTCAGGCAGATATTATTGACACAGCTCATAAAAAGAACATCCGGGATCACAAATGAAACCATGACCAACCGCTATGGCTACAAATCCCATTCAATGTGCTTCCATTCAAGAACAACCATTGAGAATCTTGAAAGATTTGATAAGGATGTAAGAAACCAGGTAAAAGAAATTAACAAGGAAATAGATCAGTTGATGGTATGAAAATATTAGTAGCATATTCAGGAGGAAAAGACAGTCAAGCCAGTTTGATTTGGATTATAAATCAACACGGAACTAAAAATGTAGAAGCTGTGTTTTGTGATACCGGATGGGAAAACCCGATAACTTACAAACATATAATTGACACTTGCAAGGATTTGAAAGTAAAACTTGTAATTGTTAAAAGCAAAAAATATGATGGGATGGTGGATATGGCAAAGAAAAAAGGTCGATTTGCTTCTACAATGGCAAGGTTCTGCACTTCTGAACTTAAATCAATACCATTTATCGACTATGTTTTAGAACAAAAAGAACATTTATTAATTATACAAGGCATAAGAGCCAACGAAAGTGCAAGCCGTAAAAAAATGCAAGCCCAATGTACATTTTTTAAATACTACTTTGAGCCATACAATGATAAAGGAAAAACTTTTACATATAGAAAAAAAGATATTAAAGAATTTATAACTAAATATGCAGATGATATTTTTCGTCCAGTTTTTAATTGGTCAGGTTTGGAAGTTATCGAATATATTATTAAGAATGGGCAATACCCAAATAAATTATACTATCAGGGATTTAAAAGAGTGGGTTGCTTCCCTTGTTTTATGGCAGGTCATCAGGAAGTAAAAGAGATATTGAAGCGATATCCTGATAGATTTAATGAGATTGAGAAAATTGAAGAAGAAGTACAATCATCATTTTTTAAAATAGACTACATACCCAAAAGATTTCAAACTGGCTTTGATAAAAAAAGTGGAAAAAAGTTTACAAAAGCCTGTGATATTAAAAAATATCTCAATGGAAAAAATTGTACTATAAATATGTTTGAAGAAGAAATAACGTCTTGTTCCAGTTATTATCATTTGTGCGAGTAATATGAAAATACACACCCTGACAAATATCGAATCTATTAGCCTTGCCCTAATGCGAATGGTCGTCATTAAAGAAAAAGGCTACCATATCAGGGGAAAATACAAAAGTGTTAAGGAAGCCAAGAAATTAAAAAGAACTGATGAAATCGTTGCGGTTAACGATGCTAACGTTTTTATCTTAACCCGGAACTTGAAACATGCACAACGTTACACTACTCTAAAGCAAATGATAAGAAAACACAAAACACATAAACATTTGATGTATTACGAAAATCCATTTTGTACAGTTGCACAGCTTAAATTGAAGAAAAATAAAATACGATGATAAAATTATTATATTTGCACTATGAAACGTGGAAAAATTCATATCAGGTATAAAAACATAAAGGCGGCGGGGTATTCCGAAATTCCACGTTTCACGCTCCGTTTGCCTTTTTAAAACATAAACAAATGACAGAATTAATTAAAATCACAGAAAAAGACGGACAACAATTAGTTTCCGCAAGAGAATTGTATGACTTCTTAGAGGTTAATACAGAATTTTCAAAATGGTGTAGTCGTATGTTTGAATATGGTTTTCAGGTTGATTTAGACTTTACGCCAATTTTGACGAAAAGTACAGGTGGTAGGCGACCTTCGGATTATGCACTGAAAATGGATTGTGCAAAAGAAATATCAATGATCCAAAGAACCGAAAAAGGTAAACAGGCAAGAAAATATTTTATTGCGATGGAGAAAAAAGCCCTACAAACAGGATTACCCCAAAACTTCGCCGAAGCACTCCAGTTAGCAGCAGACCAAGCCAAAACCTTAGAATTACAACAAAAACAACTTCAACTGGCTGAAAATACAATTCAAAAGGATAAGCCAAAGGTTGTATTCGCCGAAGCGGTAGCCGGTAGTGATAACTTAATCCTGATTAGGGAATTTGCTAAAATACTATCCGATGAAGGCTTTAAAATAGGTCAGAACAGATTATTTACTTGGCTCAGGGATAATAATTATCTTTCCTATAAGAATGAACCATATCAGAATGTTATCGAGCAGGGTTTATTTGAGGTGATTGAGAGAACCGTTGGGGCCGCCGACCAGACATTCACAACCAGAACGAGTAAAATAACCGGAAAAGGTCAGGTATATTTTTCAAAAAAGATCAGGGATTCATTTAATGTTGAAAACTTTGAGTTGACAAACTGAAATATTTACTATCTTTGTCGTGCCTAAGTACAGATTATTATCATCAAAAAAGCCCGGAAGATTAAGTTCAACCGGGCTTTTGATTTGTAGATAATTATATATCATCAAATTTACTGCTGTCTCTCAATAAATGAAAATCTATTGCCTTCCGGGGACGATCCCTCTCAAATGCCTCCTCGATTAACGAATCAATCAAGTCCCCAAATTTCCAATTGCGTTTCTCACATAATTGCAACTGTTTTACCTCACTTGTAGCACTTATACGAACACTTTTTTTAACTCTATTACCTTTCATGCGTTGCCCTTTCTATCACTTTAAGGGCGTTCTTGTAGAGTATAACGTTAGCGGGTGAAATTTCATCGTGCTTGATCTGATTTGCTATTCCCCCTGTTAATTCCTGTAATGTTTTTAGAAGTTCAGTCTCATTAGCTTTTGTTTCGGGGGCGGCAGCAATTAGTTTGGCGTTTCCCTCATGTTCTTCCCAATTCCATCTTTTGTTTTTTGCTATTATTCGGCAAATAGTTTCCGTTTCAAATAATGGGTGGCCATGTATTACAATAATGGAGTATTTTTTTTTATAACTTCCACTTGGTTGTTCAAGTACTTCCCATTTTCCTGGTGTGTGTTTCGTTTTTTCCATAATTTTTTCCTTCTTTAAATGTTTGAGCAATATCGCTCATTTTCTATTGCAAATGTACGACAATGTAGGACAAAAAACCTAAACAT
>Ga0233431_1004713_pt1 | contig 14232 bp, 15 predicted proteins | sample SI_118_April2016_FD_179867 | JGI IMG/M metagenome (GOLD analysis project Ga0233431, IMG submission 179867) | Seawater microbial communities from Saanich Inlet, British Columbia, Canada - SI_118_April2016_200_MG | ecosystem: Environmental > Aquatic > Marine > Inlet | place: Canada: British...
GAAGGTACAGGGGCAGTACCACCATGAGGACTGAGGCCGCCACCCCCACCAGAAAGGTGAATTGGGAAATGTAAAACCCCCAGGAAACATTCCGGCTCATGCCGGTGAGCCACAGCCCTTCCTGCAGCTGATACAGGTAAGCGGAAAGACCTAACCCCACCCCTGCAACAAGAAAAATAACCCATGTCCAGTAGCCTTTTCCGCCGTGAAGGGCTTTTTCAATCATGATGAGGGCCTCGGCAATAAATAATTGCGCAAGATTGCGCCGGATTTTGGTTCGTATGCAAGGCACATCCACCGGTGCATATTAGTGGATATGTGCCTGTGGATGTAACGTAGTAGACGGGCCAAAAGACAAGCAAGATGTGTAATTATTTTTTGCCGCGGCCCTTAACTTCTAAAAAATGTAAAACACCGAGGGTCTGGTCCCCAGTTCGGGTTTCCGTCGTGCATGATGCTTTTCCGCCAGAATCCGGCGAATTTCTGACGACGGATCGCCCAGGTCTCCAAACACCATGGCACCCTTCTCACAGGTTTCCACACATGCGGGCATTTGACCCACTTCCAGCCGTTCCTGGCAGAAATTGCATTTTTCCACGACCCCTTTCCGCCGGGTTGGGAACTCCGGATGAATCTTTCTGATATAAGGCCTGGGGTCGCGGAAATTGAAGCTTCGAGAGCCGTACGGGCAGGCGGCCATGCAGAATCTGCATCCGATGCAGCGGTGGTAGTCGATCATGACGATGCCGTCCTTTTTCCGTTTGAATGTGGCCTGGGTGGGGCAGGCCCTTACACAGGGAGGATCGTTACAATGGTTGCACAGCAGAAAAAATTTCCGGTTCTTCAGCCGATTGCTAATGAGTTCGTGAGCCCGTTCGGGGAAGGTGTTTTCATAGGGCTCCTGAAAAAGCCACATGACCTGGTGTTCGGCCGTCTTAATGAAGGGAACATTGTGAATTTCGTGGCACACGCCGATGCAGTTCTCCGTGCATTGGCTGTCGCATTTTTTCATATCCACCACCATGGCCCACCGTTTGGCTTTAAGGGCCTGGGGTCCGGGGGATATGCGGCCCGGGAGATCGAACCCATGGCTCATGGCGGGTCCCGTCGCAACACTCAGGCCCGCCGCGGATGCTGTTTTCAGGAATTTTCTGCGGGAGATGGTCATTGGGATTCCCCTTTTTTTCCAGGCGCGTTTGTGGCCACATGGCAGTCCCAGCAGGGGGGGGTTACGTCATTGTACGCGTGACATCGGTCGCAGAATTTTGCGGTGGAGGTGTGGCACCCCAGGCAGGTTTTGTGCAGGTTCATTTCAAATGTCTGTCCGGATGCTGCGGTGTAGATCAACATATGATCCCGCACCACCGCAACCCGCCAGGTGTCCAGGAGGCGCATGTGGTTTGCCCGCATGAATGTTATGGATTCTACGCAATTCTTGGCCTTTTGGGGTTTTTCCAGTTCGGGGAAGGGTTCGGTGGGGCCGACGGCATACCAGTAGAAAGGAAAGGCCGCCAATGCGGCGAAAAGGATCATTCCCGTGATTACCCATCCCTTTCCCTGCATCAGGTGCCCTCCGTTTCACCGGGTGAACCGGAGGCGTCTTTTTGAGGTGAAGATTCATTCCCCCCGGTTACCGGCAGTTCTTCCCCGCGAAGATCCAGGGTCCGGGGCTGTTCCCCATCCATTACCAGGGCGTTCCCCAACAGTTCATGGATGCCCGTGACCCCCACTCCCGGGGCCCAGTAGTCCATGAGTGCGGGAAAGGCGACCCTGTCGATGGCGCAGATGCAGGCGAGTGTGTTCACATGATACCGGTCCCGTACGGTTTTCACCGCATTGGCCCTTGGAAAACCGCCCCGCATGCGCAACTCCATGTCTTCTCCGGCGTGCAGTCCGGCGCCGCTGCCGCAGCAGAAGGTCTGTTCCCGAATGGTCTCTTCCGGCATTTCATAAAAATGATTGCATGCCTTTCTGATCAGGTAACGGGGCTCTTCCAGCAGTCCCATGCCCCGGGCCACATTGCAGGAGTCGTGAAAAGTGACGTTCAGATGATCGTTTCTGGACGGGTCCAGCTTGATTTTGTTCTCGTGAACCAGATCCGATGTGAATTCGCAGATATGGACCGCTTTGGTGGACGAGGCATGATCAAACCGGGTTCCCGTGACGGGGGAGACCGGGGTTTCCAGGAAACTGGCCGGACCGTTCATGGTGCCCATGTACTGATGAATCACCCGCCACATGTGCCCGCATTCTCCGCCCAGGATGAATTTAACTTTCAAACGTTCGGCCTCCGCATACATCTTGGCATTGAGCAGCTTGGCCACCTCATGGCTGGTGAAAAAACCAAAATTACCCCCCTCGGCCGCGTAGGTGGACCAGGTGTAGTCCAGACCCAGCTGGTGAAATAGCATCAGGTATCCCATGCAGGTGAAGATGCCCGGTTCCGCGTAAAAATCACCCGAGGATGTCACAAAAAGGATTTCAGCCCCTTTTCGGTTGATGGAAGGTTCAATTTTGACCCCGGTGATCTCCTCGATATCGTCGCACAGAAATTCAATGGACTCCTTGAACGTCTGGGGTTCCATGCCGATGTGGTTCCCCACATGGTGACATTTGGCCACGGCGGCGCCGATCCAGTCGATGTTGAGCCCCAGGAGATTGAGCAGTTCACGGCCCAGAATGGTGATTTCCGCTGTGTCGATACCATAAGGGCAGAACAGGGAACATCTGCGGCATTCGCTGCATTGAAAGAAGTAAACCCACCATTCCTTGATGACCGCTTTGGTTAATTTCCTTGCTCCCACCATTTTTCCCATAATGCGGCCGGCCCGGGTAAAATCATGGCGGTAAACGGATCGCAAGAGTTCCGCCCGCAATACCGGCATGTTCTTGGGGTCGCCGGAACCGATGAAAAAATGGCACTTGTCCGCACAGGCCCCGCAACGGACGCAGATATCCATGAAGATCTGCAAAGACCGAAACCGATGGAGCCGTTCCCGGAGGCCTTCCATGACAATCTGGTGCCAGTCTTCAGGCAACTGCCAGTCATCATCTTCCACCCGCCAGTCCCGGGGGTTGGGCATTCCCAGGGCGGAAATGTTTTTCCCCTGGACCCCGTGGCAGTACATCCCTTCTTTCAGAGAGGCGGGGGTGTCCATCCATCCGGATGGAGGCATGTTCAGATTGATCCGGGCGAGTTCGTCAGCTTCCGGGAGGTTGTTACTCACGAAGTGATTCCTTTCCGACGGGTGATGGTGCCGATTCGTTCAATGGAATACCCGCAGTCACCATTTTATCGTGAAATTCCTCTTCGTAGGCCTGGTAAGTATGAAATTCCACGGGGTAGTTCCAGGGGTTTTCATGAAATATGGCCCGGCTGTTGTTGGGCAGGGTCCGGGTGGGAGAAAAGAAAATGCCTCCCGCATGCATCAATTTGCTGAAAGGAAAGTATGCCAGCAGGGTGCTGACCAGAAACAGGTGCACGAAAAATAGCGGGTTGATCCCATCGGGGATCACGGGCCTAAACGAAATAAGACCCATGGCCAGCTGTTTGGCGGAGACGGCATCAATCCCCACCACGTAACGCATGAGCGCCCCCGTACCGGCAATACCCATGAGCAAGAACAGGGGAAAATAGTCGTTTAAAAGGGAAATGTACCGCAACCGGGGCATCAAAAGCCGCCGGGCCAGGAGCAGACAGACGGCCGTCAGCAGGACCAGGCCGCTCACCAGGATCTCCGGAATTCCCACCTCCAGCCACCCGTCCAGGGCTTCCGCCATTTTTACGGGCCAGGGGACGGGGTTCGTAAAGAACCTGAGATGCCTGAAAACCGTCACAAACATGGCATAGTGAAACAAAATGGCAAAGAGCCAGAGCCATTTGGCTGACGCAAAAGACAGCCCGGGACGATGGTTTGCGACCCGTGGAGACAAATTCCTGAAAAGGGATCTGAACAGGAAGATTTCGGAAAATAGCCGGCCCAGGGCCTGGCCCCGGGTAAAAGGGTTGTCCAGTCTGGATTGTTTGATCCAGTGGAGGCTTCTCTGCTGACCGCCGGTGGTGGGAATGACAAAGGGATTGGGGATGCGGGCCCACTTGCGCAAACGGGCCAGAACACCCAGAAAAAAAATGATCATGGCCGCATAGGGGATCAGAACGCCGAACAGGTACGATAGCCCGAACCCCTGGATCCCGACCCAGGAAAGCAGGACAAGGCCCATGACAAGGAGCAACGCGTACACCATACCCATGACAGGTGATCCCCCGTAAAACCAGACAGCGCCCTGAAATAGAGACGCTGGACTTTCCAGGATTCATACTTGAATAAAAAGACTAGAGTATCCTTCCTGATGGTGTCAACCAGAAAAAAATAAAGCGGCTCGTAATATGGGTTATGCAGAAATTATTCCTTGCAACCATCACTTCTTCTGATATGATATTGGTCGAATATTTTAGCCGGGCAGGTCATCAGAAAAGGTTCTTTAGAAGCCAATGGTCTTCAACGGGTTACACATATCGATCCTGCTTTTCTTTCTCGTGGGTTTTCTCATGGCCGCAGGCGCCCTGACCGGTGCCTTTTTCCTCTCGCCCCGGGCACGGGGCAAACAGATGGGCATGTCATACGAGTGCGGTATGCCGCCTCTGGCCGGTGCCCGTATCCGGTTTCATCTTAACTATTATATCTATGCCCTGATCTTTCTGGCCTTTGAGGTGGATGTGCTTTACCTCTTCCCCGTGGCCCTTTTCTATTCTCAGGCTACAGGTATTTTCGCTTTCTTCAAGGTGTTTGTTTTCCTCCTGGTGCTGGCTTTGGCCGTTCTGTTTTTTCATGCAAAAGGAGTCTTCAAGTGGCCTCGGAAGCCCATTTTTTAGCTAAAACTGGCGCGACGGAAAGACCGGGAACCTGGACGCCCCCCATTTTCCAACTGGAACTGGCGGAGAAGCTGAAAGATGTGTGCCGTTCCATGTCGCTTTGGCCCATGACGTTCGGACTGGCCTGTTGTGCCATTGAGATGATGTCCGCGGGAATGGCGAGGTTCGACCTGGCCCGCTTCGGCGCCGAGGTGTTTCGCGCATCTCCCAGGCAGTCGGACTTGATGATCGTGGCGGGTACGGTGACCCATAAACTGGCCCCGGCCATTGAGCGTCTTTATGAGCAGATGCCGGCACCCAAATGGGTGATTGCCATGGGAAACTGCGCCATATCGGGAGGCCCTTTCAAATTTCCGGGACAATACGCCGTGGTGGAGGGCGTGGACCGGATCATCCCCGTGGATGTTTATGTTCCCGGATGTCCGGCCCGACCCGAAGCGCTTCTGGAAGGCCTCTTTGAACTGCAGAAAAAAATCACCGGTCGCCGTTGGTGGCCGGAACCGTCCGGGGAAAAAGGCAAATGACGCCCGTATGGATGGAAGGCCTCGAAACCCTGTGTAAATGCCGGCACAGTTTTGAAAAGACCGGGATCACCTGGGGCCTTTTCCTCTCTCCCGAATCTCTGTCGGGGGCAGTTAAGCGTCTTTACAATGCCGATTTTTTTTTGGAAGATATTTCGGGCCTGGACAGCGCCAATGGACTGGTGGCGGTTTACCATCTAAGCGCCTATTCCAGTCCGGACAGAGTGGCCCTTTATGTGATCGCTCCTCAGGATGATCCTCAAATACCTTCCATCAGCGCTGTTTACAGCGGTGCCCGATGGCACGAAAGGGAAACATCGGATTTTTTCGGTATCCAATTCACCGGTCACCCCGACCCGAAGCCTTTGCTTTTGCCCGAAGAGATGACGGATCATCCCCTTGTAAAGGAGGAAAAAAGCCGATTATCGTTAAGCGATCTGCTCGATCGGGGCGAAATCGTGGAAAGGGCGCCTGATTTCCTGCATTTTGAAGTAACCGATTCCCCTGCCCCTGAATCAGAACCCGTGGGGCAAGGACCGAAGACCCCGGACGGGGAATCATGAAAGAATCCTCCGAATCACGTGAATTTTCAAACGAATACTCCGATTTTTCTGCCGATGTTGAGGGCGAGCAGACCCTTGTCATCAACATGGGGCCGCAGCACCCTTCCACCCACGGGGTGCTTCGGGTGGTGCTGGTTCTGGACGGTGAATACATCGTCAGCGCAACGCCCGTCATCGGATATCTCCACCGAATGCATGAAAAAATGGCGGAGATCAGAACTTCAGTGCAGTACATGCCCAACATGGGACGGGTGGACTACCTGAACCCGCTGGGATGGAACTGGGCTTACGTGGGGGCGCTGGAACGGTTGGCCGGCATTGAAGTGCCTGAACGGGCGGAATTTATCCGGGTGATTACTGGGGAGTTGAACCGCATATCCTCCCATCTTGTCTGGTTTGGTGCCTACATTCTGGATCTGGGGGCTTTTACCCCCATCATGTACGCCTTTGAGGATCGGGAAAAGATTCTGGATCTTCTTCAACCTATTTCGGGATCTCGTCTTACCTACAGTTTTTTCCGCCCCGGCGGGGTGGCTAGAGATGTGACTGGGTCTTTTCTTAAAGATACCCTTGCCTTTGTGAAATATATGAGAGGCCGCCTTCCCATGTATCGGGATCTGGTGACAGACAACATTATTTTTCGGAAGCGCTGCGAAGGGGTGGGCGTATTGTCCCTTGAAATGTGTCAGCGGTATGGGGCCACCGGCCCGGTTATCAGAGGATCCAACCGGCCCTATGATATCCGAAAAGCCGAGCCCTACTCCATATACGACCGGTTTGATTACCACATACCCGTTGATGAAAAGGGTGACGCCATGGGCCGTTACCGGGTTCGCATGGCGGAATTGGCAGAAAGCTTAAACATCATCGAGCAAGCCGTAAACCAGATCCCGGAAGGGGCGCATCTTGTCAAAAAAGCCCCCAAACCCCGGTGGAAGGCTCCCAAGGGGGAAGTCTATTTCGCCGTGGAAGGGGCGCGGGGGAAGATCGGCGTCTATCTGATTTCAAATGGCGACAAGCATCCCTATCGCGTCAAACTGCGCTCGCCCGGGTTCAGCAACCTGAGCCTTTTTGGTGAACTGGCAAAAGGGCACCTCCTGCAGGATGCGGTGTCCATTTTGGGGAGTCTGGATCTGGTAATCCCGGAGATAGACCGGTGACAGGAAAAAGATCGCATTTTGCTGGTGGGGCGTCATCCGTAGAGGGTGGCCGGAATTCCCTTTTGCCCCCCTTAAAAGGGGAAATTGTTTTGTCAAGCGATAGAAAGAAAATCGTTGGTTGTGGTAAAATCAAAAGCCTAATAATTGTGATGATGGCCTTTGTAATATGTTTACCTGTTCGCGGATATTCAGCTGAGAAAATTTTCAGGCTATCTCATGATGATTACAAACCATTTCACTGGTATGATAAAGACACACAGGAGACTAAAGGTGTCTTTATTGATATGGTCGAAGAAATATTGGGGAACCGATTGGGTTATAAAATCTTATACACTGAATATCCATGGAAACGGGCACAGCTGCAAGTTCATAATGGTAAAGAAGATGCCTATATTACAACGCCAACGCCGGAAAGGTTGAAATATACGGAAGTTGGTGAGAACCCCCTTATTATAATGCGGAAATCTATTTTTACGTATGTTAATAATCCTAAAATCGAACTATTGAAAAATATCAATAGTTTTGATGATTTGAGACAATTTAAAGTACTTGATTATCTTGGAAACGGTTGGGGAAAAAAGCGTTTAGTTGAAGAAACCGGTATATCACCTGATTATTCCCCTTCTATCGATACTGTCTTGAAAAAACTTGCCGCTAAAAGAGGCGATATCTTTATAGAAGATTCAACCATTGTTAATTACAATATGAGAATTCTAGAGTTAAGCAATGAAATAGTCGAATTGCCTGTTGTTTTAGAAGCAACTGCGTTTAAATTGTGTGTTTCAAAAAAATCATCTTTCAAAAATGATATGGATAAAATCGATAAAATAATATCTGACATGATAAAGGATGGCTCCTTAACTAGGATTATAAATAAGTGGAAATAGACACCAGTTTTCGAGCTACCACCCGCCCGTGATCTGAACATTATGAAAGCTACCAGAAAATAGGCGCCTTTTGGCCGAGAAAATGAAAACTAAGAATAATTCGGGTCATTGCCATTTTGAAGGATGCCGGCGCCATAATCGATGGAGGTGAATAATGACAGGTTTCAATCCCAAATTCACCATCACCAACCGAATGACAGCAGCCATCACCCAAATTGAACGGGCGAGAGGATTTCTGGAAGCTGCAAGATTGTCCGATGACTGGGTAAGAGATATGGGAAATCAAGCCCTCATCAAAGAGGCCCATCATACAACCCACATCGAAGGAACACGACTGACGCTGGATCAGGCAGAACGCTTATGGAAGGGAGAGGCAGTACCGGAAGCTGACCCGGAGGATACACGAGAGCTATTGAATTACCGCTCAGCCTTTGAATTTGTTTCCGAATGTCTGGACAGTGGAGACCCCATTACCGAAGGAATGATTCGTGAAATCCATCGGAAACTGGTGGAAGGTGTTCGTGGGGGAGCAGCTGCGCCCGGAGAATACAGGCGCATTCAGAATTACGTGGCCAATTCTGTAACTGGAGAAGTGATTTACACGCCGCCGTCGGCTGTGGAAATTCCGGTAATGATGTCTGAGATGGTGAAATGGCTCAATTCAGATCTTGTAATTCATCCTGTTCTGGTCAGCGGGGTTGCCCAGTTTCAACTGGTTCATATTCACCCGTTTCTGGATGGAAATGGACGTGCTTCACGGCTGCTGTCAACGCTCTGTCTTTACAAGGCCGGGTACGACTTCAAGCGCCTGTTTACGATCAGTGAATATTATGACCGTGACCGAACGACTTTCTACAAGTCAATCCAAAGCGTTCGTGACAGCGGGATGGATATGACGGGTTGGCTCGACTACTTCACTACCGGTCTTCAGACTCAGATGGTTGAGGTTAAGGAACGCGGCGAGCGGGTCATTCGACGGGATATTTTGGTGCAGAAATACAGTTTGAATGAGAGGCAAGCAAAAGCATTGGATTTATTGATGGAGAAAGGGATTGTGCATATTTCAGAATTTGAAGAAATCTGTTCTGGGGTTACACGACGCACATTGCAGCGTGATTTAAATCGTTTGATTGGGCTCAACCTGGTCCGATTGAAGGGATCAGCCCGACAATCCAGTTATGAATTGACTGTTTAGTATTGCGACATATCATGACACGGTATTGCGACATATCACGACATAATGTGCAGGCTACCAACAAGTAGATTCCTTATTGCCGACAAAATGAAAACTAAAAATAGTTCGGGTGTTGCAAAGGATTGGTTGCAATGTTCCTCAGGATGTCGCCGGAGGAGCGCCTGAAAGCAAATGATAATGCGGTCCGTGGTATTTTGGAATTGAGAAATGCATGTGAACGTCAATAAAACAAGACCCGCGGATCTGAAAAGAAATGAAGGGGTAAGGTCAATCGCATGTCCTTTGACGAAATCCAACTGATCCGGATGATTGTTGCGGTGGTGGCAACCGCTCTTTTTGTAGCTGCCAGCGTGATCTTTCTGGTCTATCTGGAGCGGAAGGTGGCGGGGCATGTTCACCGGCGACCGGGGCCCTTTGAGGTGGGTCCCCACGGCATGCTTCAAACCATTGCGGATGCTGTTAAACTTCTCTCAAAACAGCCCTTTAAACCTGACGGAGCGGACTCTATTCTGTTCTGGATGGCACCCATCGCCGCATTTGCACCCGCCTTGCTGTTGCTGTTGCCCATCCCTTTTGGGCCGATCCTTACCGGATTCGAAGTGAACCTGGGACTTCTATTGATTCTGGCGTTTTCAGGGATCAACGTGCTGGCCCTCTGCCTGGCCGGATGGGGTTCCAACAACAAATGGAGTATTCTGGGGGCGGCCCGATCCGTGGCCCAGGCGGTGGGGTATGAAATCCCCCTGCTGCTGGCGGTCCTGGCCGTGACCTTTACCAATGGCACGTTAAACCTGTCCGAAATGGTTGCCCGTCAGGGGCCGTACCCATGGCACTGGAATATCATGACCCAGCCCCTGGCCTTTTTCATTTTCTTTGTCTGCGCACTGGCGGAGACCAACCGCAACCCCTTTGACCTACCGGAAGCGGAAAGCGAACTGACCGCCGGTTTTCATACGGAATACTCGGGTATGGGGTTCGGGCTTTTTTTCCTGGCGGAATACACCAATATGATCGTGGTTTGCAGCGTCTGTACGGCGCTTTTCCTAGGGGGATGGCAGGGTCCCTTTCTGCCGGGATTCTGGTGGTTTCTGGCCAAGATGTATGTGTTGCTGCTGGTGATGATGTGGTTCCGGTGGACCTTTCCCCGCCTCCGGTTTGACCAGCTGCTCAATTTGAACTGGAAATGGTTGTTGCCGCTGGCGCTTATTAATCTGGTGATAACGGCTCTGGTGATGAAAATTTAACAGCGGTTGGCGGTTAGAAAAAATGTTTGAGACCTTTAAGCTAACGGCTAACAGCTAATGGCCGTTTTTAGATAATATGAACTGTTGCTTGAATTTGGAAATGTAACCGTATGAATGCGCTACGGAAAATGGGTGAGGATGTTCTGGGACTCTGGAGCCTGGTGAAAGGTCTCAAGATTACCGGGACTTTTTTCTTCTCAAAACAGGTGACCGTCCACTACCCAAGGACCCAGGTTGACAACCTTGAAACTTTCCGTGGACCCATTGCGCTTGTTCCAAACCCCGAGTATCCGGTTCGACCCTTGTGTATTGCGTGCATGACCTGCGCTTCCACATGTCCCACGGGGGCTATTTCGGTTCTCAGGAAAAAAACGCCGAAACCTTTGGAAGAGGCCACAGACGAAAAGAAAACGGCGCATAAGGCCCCCAAAGGTCCAGCGAAATTCACCTATGACTACACCCTCTGCTGCCAGTGCGGCCTGTGCGCGGAAAATTGCCCTAAGGGCGCCATCGGGTTTTCGGGAAACCCCTATTCTGCCAGCACTGATAAAAAGGAGTTTCAATTTGACCTGCTCGAGAAATTTAATAATCACTAACGGTTTTAAAAACGTAAACCGACAACCGACAACCGACAACCGGCAACCGGTAACCGACTGAATCAATGGAAATCCTGGCTAAAACCGCTTTTGCCTTCTACGGCCTCATCATTTTTGCCGGTTCGATCGTGGCCGTCACTTCCAGAAGCCTGGTGCGTGCCCTGGTGGGGCTCATTGCCGTGATGATCGCTGTTGCAGGCATGTATCTGTTGCTGGCGGCGCCCTTTATCGCATTTATGCAGGTCCTTATCTATGTGGGAGGCGTCAGTGTCCTCATCTTTTTTGCCATCATGCTGTCTAGAGCCTCAAGCGAAGGGGATGAATCAGGGCCTGTTTCTTTTCGGAAAACGGTTAATGCCTTTGCCTGTTTGCTGGTGCCGGCAGTAATTCTTTCCGTTATCATTATCCACCATCCCGCCACGGCACGAAATGTTGCGCCAAATGTGGCGCCCAAACTACTGGGCGAAGCCATGCTCGGCACCTATTTGCTCCCTTTCGAGCTGATTTCCGTGGTGCTTTTCGCGGCCATGGCCGGTGCGGTGCTGGCAGCCTGGCGGAAGCGGGGGCCCAAATGACCGATCTCACATTGTTTCAACTGGTGGGCGTGTTTCTTTTTTGTGTGGGGCTTTTCGGTCTTGTCCGGCGTAAAACCCTGGTGGGTATGCTCATTGCTCTGGAGTTGATGATTAACGGCGCCGGTCTTTCCATTGTGGCGGCGGCCCAACTCACCCAAGGGGATGCCGTTACGGGCCAGCTGGCCGCACTTTTTGTCATGGGGATTGCGGCTGCCGAAGCAACATTGATACTGGCCATTATACTGGTGGTATTCAAACGATTCAAGCATTCAAAAGCCGATGCTATCTCCCAATTGAGAGGGTGACTTCGTTGATTCCGAATTCAGACATCATTCACAGTATCCGCCCGCTTATTCCGGTGGCGGTTACCTTTTTAGCCCCCTTTCTCATTCGGCTGATGGCTAAAAATGAAAACCGCCGGGAGGGAGTCTCTTTTGTTTTCGCATCCATCGCCTTTCTGGCCGTGGTTTCCATGGCCCCCGGCATTCTGGAAGGGAAAATCTATACCTACACTCTGTTTCGAATCCTTCCCGGTATTACCGTTAGCTTTTGTGCCGATGGCCTGAGCATGGTCTTTGCGCTGATTTCATCTTTCTTGTGGATCCTCACCACCAGTTACAACATCGGCTACATGCGGACCCTCAAGGAGCATGCACAGACGCGGTATTATATCTGTTTTGGGGTGGCCGTCTTCGGGGCCCAGGGAGTGGCTTTTTCGGGCAATATCTTCACTCTTTATCTCTTTTATGAAATCATCACCCTGTTCACCTACCCGTTGGTTGCCCATTACCAGAGTAAAGATGCCTTTGAGGCCGGCAAGAAATACCTGGTCTATCTGTTGGGCACCTCAAAGCTCTTTTTCCTGCCGGCCATGATCATCACCTATGTGTTGTGCGGGACCCTGGATTTTCAGCTGGGGGACATCCACAAAGGGATTTTTCCAGCAGACGCCAATCCGGTGCTGCTCATCGTGGTCTATATCCTGTTCTTGGCGGGCCTCACCAAGACGGCCATGATGCCGCTGCACAGCTGGCTGCCGTCCGCCATGGTGGCGCCCACGCCGGTCTCCGGTCTGCTTCATGCGGTGGCTGTGGTCAAGGCGGGCGCGTTTTCCGTGTGTCGGATCATGCTCTCCTGCTTTGGCCTGGATTCCCTGCATGATCTGGGACTGGGCATGCCCACGGCTTACGTGGCGGGATTCACCATCATCGCGGCAGCCTTGATCGCCCTCACCAAGGACGATATCAAGGCCCGGATCGCCTACAGTACGGTGAGCCACCTGTCCTACATTGTCATGGGTGTTGCCATGCTGACCCAGGGCGGAGTGGAAGGAGGGGTCTCGGCCATTGCCCACGATGCCTTTCCCAAAATCACCCTGTTTTTTGCCGCCGGCTGCATCATGGTGGTCACGGGATCAAAAAAAATCAGCCTCATGAACGGGCTGGGGCGCCGCATGCCCTGGACTTTCGGGGCCTTTGCACTGGCCACGCTTTCTTTTATCGGGCTGGCGCCGGCCAGTGGTTTTTTGAGCAAGTTCTACCTGATTACCGGGGCCACCAATGCCGGACAGACGGTGCTCATGCTGGTGATCCTGGCAAGTGTCCTGCTGAACATGGCCTACTTCGGCCCCATTGTGATCAGGGGCTTTTTCATGCCACCCGTCAAAAGTGTTGATCTGGATCAATATGCTGAAGCGCCTAAAACCATGGTGGTCCCCATGTTCATGATCGCCATACTTTCCATACTGATCGGGTTTTACCCACAGACTTTTGTGAGTTTCGTGGATGTTTATGGGAAATTCTGGAGATAACGGATCATGAACTTTATTGAAGGCAGCTTTCTGCATCCGGCGACTCCCTTTGTGATCCTGGGGCTTATCCTCCCATTTCTAAGGGGCGGATTCTGGCGACCCATGCTCTTCATACCCCCCGCCATGGCCATTTTCCTGGCCCTTCAAATGCAGGTGGGCCGTTATTGGGAGGTGGATTATTTGGGGCAGGTGTTGGTGCTCGGGCGGGTGGATAACCTATCATTGCCTTTCATCGTTCTATTTTCCTTCATGACCCTTATCTGCACCACTTTTTCTTTTCATGTCCGGGAAAAAGCCCAACATGTGGCGGGACTTTTTTTTATGGCCGGGGCCTTCGGTAGTGTCCTGGCAGGGGACTATTGGACCCTCTACATTTTCTGGCAGGGAATGACGGTGTCTTCGTCTTTTCTCATCTGGCTGAACCGTCAATCGGATGCGTCAAAGACGGGCTTTTTGTACATGATGGTCCTGCTGTTGAGCAGCGTGCTGCTCCTGGCGGGCATTCTCCTGAGAGAACAGGTGACGGGCGGATTCATTTTCGGTCCCGCAGATGCCAAGCTCATGTGGCACTATGACTGGTTGATTTTAGGGGCCTTTGCCATCAACGCAGCGGTTATTCCCCTTCACGCATGGATGACCCAGGGGCTTCCGAAAGCCACCATTCCCGGGGCCGTATTGTTGTCCATATTCGGCATCAAAACGGCCATATACGCCATGGCCCGTTGTTTTGTGGGTCTGGACCTTCTCATTGTCCTGGGCGTCATCATGGCCCTCTATGGGGCGGTATACGCCCTTTTGTCCAACAATA
>Ga0233431_1004716_pt1 | contig 14210 bp, 12 predicted proteins | sample SI_118_April2016_FD_179867 | JGI IMG/M metagenome (GOLD analysis project Ga0233431, IMG submission 179867) | Seawater microbial communities from Saanich Inlet, British Columbia, Canada - SI_118_April2016_200_MG | ecosystem: Environmental > Aquatic > Marine > Inlet | place: Canada: British...
CAGAGAAATTGCACGCTTATTCCTTGCCTAGAGAAGGAAGATTTAATTCCAGAGTAAAAGATTTAATAGATATGTTGTTACTTATTGAATTCAGACAAATTAATTCAAGTAGCTTCATAAACATAATTCAAAAAGTTTTTAAAGCTCGAAAAACTCATAGTTTGCCTAAATTTCTAGAACCTCCTCCTTTAGAATGGACTTCATTATATAATGCGCTTGCTATTGAATGTGGAATAAAATTAACAATGACACAAGCTTTTGATGAATTAATTGTAGACTATCTTAACATCTTTAAAGTACATCCTCAAATAAATGAACTTTATCTAAAAATTGATGAAATATTTGTAAATGAAGATTAAAAAAAAAGATTCATACTCTCGCTTAAAAAAATCGGCACAAGAAGAAGAGGCAAAACTTGAGCAAAGCTACACTCAATTAAAGTTAGCTGATACCAATTTTATGAAATATTGCAGATATGGACTAACCTTACTTTCAAATCTTGATACATATTATCAAGAAGCAGCTCCAAGTATACAAAAAAAATTACTTGGTTCGATATTTACTGGAAAATTAATTTTTGAAGATGGAAATTATCGAACCACACAGCTGAATCAAGCAGTAGAACTTATAGACTTATTTCAGAAGGAGTTAGAAAAAAACAAAACCAAACATTTTGATATTTCTGAAAAAACGTTCGGTAAATTGCGAGAAGGGGGACTCGAACCCCCAAGGGATTTCTCCCACTACCACCTCAAGGTAGCGTGTCTACCAGTTCCACCATCCCCGCTGAAGAATATAAAATTATACAATCAACAAGAAAAGCTCTCAACAAAATTTTCAATAAACGTATTCTTTAATCCAGGCTTCACAATTTAAAGGCTTATTATCTATCTTTTTTACAAGCGTTTCCCAAGTATATTTTGCTCCTGGATGAAAAATCTTTTCTGATAAAAATTGTCCGGCTCTTATGTCCCAAAGATTGTCTATATTAGATTTTTTTAAAACCTCAGTTATTGTCGAAGCAAAAAATTCTCCTAGTAAATAACTAAAGTAATATACAGGAGCTATTCCTATATGATATTTAGAAGCCCAATCATTTTGATTTGATCTATCTTGAGATAAATGAATATTTTGATATTTCCTAACAAGCTCCCACCACAGTTTATTTAAATTTTGAGAAGGGTCTTCATATAAACTTTTCTCAAAATAGGTCATCACTAAAACCCATCTGCTAAATATCAACTGTCTTCTTTTTTGCATTTGACAAGCTTTTTCTATCAAATCTTTTTTATCAGAAGACACCTTGATAAATTCTTTAATAAAGTTAGGGTTATATGCTTGTCTACCCATTATTAAGGCAATAGCTTCAGTTGTAAATATATGAGGATAAGTTTTTAAAAGCCAAGGCAAGTTATTATCAAAACCCAAATCATAAATAGCATGCCCCATCTCATGTAAAAGAGTATCTAACCACCTAATAGTTGGTCTTAAATTATTTAAAGTTCTAACATCACCCTCTCTATCAATATCTATACAAAAAGCATGTTGGCTTTTATTTTCTTTTTCGTATAAATCACTTCTTTTTAAAATAGGTTCAATGTCTTTTCCCATTTTTTTATAAAAAGAAGAGACTACCGCAGGCATATCTATATCTGAAAACAATTGATTTATCTCTAAGACATCAATAGGATCTTCTTGAGAAAACGGTTCACTCCAAAGCCAAGGACCTATCTCATCTTTATCAACATTAAATTTTTTTATTTGATAATCTTGAATTTGTGATATTAGATTTTTATAAGAATCTTCTGATTTATGATAAACATCATCCAAAATATCAAAAAGCCAATTTCCATCTACATTTTGCAAATCAAGCTGCATTTGAAAATAATTATCATACCCTAATTCTCTAGCACCTTCATTTCTATATTTAACAACTTCTAAAATATGAGGAGCCAATTGATTTCCTATCTCCTTAGATACCTCCCATATTTTTTTTCTTTTTTTTACATCTAAAGAGCTTTCTAAAAGATTTTTTATTTCATTTTCAGAAAGACTTATCCCATCAACAGACGGTCTAAATGAATTATATATTTGAGAGATCGTAGTTTCTTTATCTGTTATCTTTTTCAGTATTTCTTTAGAGATCATATTTTCTTTGAAAGATTTTATTAAAATGTCTAATTGTCTTTTTAAAAGATCATCTTTTATTAAAGAAGATGATCTGTATTTCAATAAATTCTCATAAATAGCTTTATCACTAAACATTAATTTATATTCTAACCCTAAACTACTTACTACATCAGCTACATCTTTGTTACTAGTTGTTTCTAAAACCCACATAAGCTTTAAATACTGTTTTTCTTTGGAAGAAATTTTAGGAACAAATTCATTTAAAAAACTTTCAAAAGACTTTTGCACAAAACCCTCTAATTATAAAAATTATTACATGTAAAAAAGAATGACATAAAATGATCTTACCGTCAAACTTTAACAATGCATCAATACAGTGAAAACTAATTTGAAATATGAAACATATTTTTATTTTTATTATTAAGCTATATCAAATTTTGATAAGCCCATTTTTAGGAGATAACTGTAGATTTACTCCCTCCTGTTCTCAATATACCATTGAAGCTATAAAAAAATATGGGATTTTCAAAGGAAGCTTTTTATCTATAAAAAGAATATTAAAATGTCACCCTTTTCACAAAGGCGGGCATGACCCTCTTCCCTAATCTATTTCCGGTAAAAGCAAAGTTTTACCTGGGAAAATATCATCATTTTCCAGACCATTAACATCTTTTATCTCTTCTATCTCAAGACCATAGATTTGAGATATTTGCCATAAAGACTCTCCGTCTTTTACTATATGAACATTCCCTTCATATACATTAGAAAGATCCTCTTCTTTGTTCGAAGCTGTCAAAAACCTATCAATTATCTGTTCGTAATCAAGTATCTCTGGTTTTTTCTCATTAGCAAAGTAATACAGCTTTTCTACAGCTTTTTCAAAAACACGATCATATTTTGCTTTTTTCAAAAGTTCCAAACAAAAATTTTCAGCCTCTATAGAGTATGTGTCTAATAAATCTAAAATATTTAAAACTTGAGATTCTTCTAATGTTTTTAAAATTTTAGAAACATCCATTTTTAACAAAGCTGTAGCTGCTTTTTTTGAATTTATCTCAATATAATCTAAAAGAAACTGCACTTTCATCTCTTCTGATAAACTTTCAAACAGATAATTTTTGTCTACATATGAAACTAGCCTATCCCAGCTTCCATCGATCAATACCCCCAAGATTTCAATATCAGAAAGATAACAAACAGAATCATTAAACAAAGATCTAATAGATGAAAATTCATATGTTGAAAAAAACGTATTTTCTAAAGATAGATCACTTAGTTTTGGATAGTTTTTTAATAATAAAAACTTACCTTTGGTTGTTATTGGCCATCTATTTTTGTTAATAAAAGTTAGTATTTTATCTACCTCTTTTAAAGAAAGAGAAGAGATAATTTCAATTTCATATATTTTATTATCTATTTCAAAAGATTTTATCTCTTTTTGAAAGATATCATTTTTTAAAGCTCTATCAACATCCAAATAATGAAAAGTTGTTAAACAACCTAAAACTATTTGTTTTTCTTGAATATTTAATTCTAAGCAAAGCAATGATGTTAATTCTTTATAAGACAAAGAAAAATATTTTTTTAAAATATTATCCTCACTCAAAAGAAAAGAAATATTTTCATTATGTTCACTATCTTCAGACTTATTTTTCTCAAATAAGTTAGAAACTAAAAAAAATATATTAAAAGAAAGACTTATCGCTAAAATCATCCATATGCTTTTAATCTTTTTCATAATAAACCCTGGTGAAATATCTTTTCGCAATATATTATTATTATAATTATTATTAAGATAAATTTTATTTTTTAGCTATGAAAGTTTCTTACTCCCTAATAAAACAATTTCTCGATATAAACATATCAGCAAATGATGTAGCTGCTCATCTTACCTTAGCTGGACTAGAAGTAGATAGCATTGAATATCAAACCTCACCTTTTTCAGGTGTTTTTGTAGGTCTTGTCAAAGAGACTAAAAAACATCCCGAAGCTGATAAATTATGTATAGCAACAGTAACTGATGGAAAAGAAGATTTCCAAGTAGTTTGTGGAGCTATAAACTGCAGAAAAGATATCAAAGTAGCTTTTGCTAAAGTAAATGCAACTTTAGAAGATGAGAATAAAAAACAATTTAAGATCAAAAAAGCAAAACTACGTGGAATAGAATCTCACGGCATGCTTTGTTCTGAAAAAGAACTATCAATATCCAACATGCATGAAAAAATAATAGAATTCGATGAAAGTTTTGAAATAGGGCAAGATTTAGAACATCTTTCATCCCCTATCTTTGAGATTTCCCTAACACCGAATTTAGGACATTGCATGAGTGCTATAGGAATAGCTAGAGAACTTGCTGCAATCTTAAATAAAAAAATCAAACATCCTAATACTAATGTTGAAGAAATATCTAAACACATAAAAGACTCTATTTCCATTATAAGAGAAGATAAAGAAGGTTGCCCTAGATATTGCTGCAGAATAATTGAAGATTTATCTATTCCAGAAGAATCCCCTCTTTGGTTGAAAAAAGAGCTTTTTGCTTCTAACATAAGACCTATTAGCCCTATTGTCGATATAACAAACTATGTAATGATAGAACTTGGTCAGCCTCTTCATGCTTTTGATTTGGATCTAATAGATAATAAAAAGATTACGATAAAATCTACCAAAACAAAAGAACATGTCCTTTGTTTAGATAAAGAAAAAAGAACTATTCCAGAAAACACTTTAGTAATTGCTGATGATAAAAAAATATTAGCTATAGCAGGCGTAATGGGAGCTGATAATTCAGCTATATCTTCTTCTACAAAAAGTATTGTTTTAGAGTCTGCTTTTTTCAATTCGGCAAAAGTAAGAAAAACATCTAGATCGATTAATCTTAAAACAGAAAGTTCTCAAAGATTTGAAAAAGGAATAGATCCTAACATGGTAAATGTAGCTTTAGATAGAGCTACTTCATTAATACAAAAAATTTGCAAAGGTAAAGTTCAAAAAGGTATAATCGATAGCAAAGATTTTTCTTTTGAAAGAAAGACCTTAAAATTAAGACCATCTAAAGCAAACGACTTATTAGGAACAAACCTTAGCAATCAAGAAATCATCTCAATCTTTGAAAGACTTGATAGCACAATTAATATAAAAAACGATGATTTTCTCATAACAGTCCCAACTTATCGAAACGATCTAAATATAGAAACAGATCTTATAGAAGAAGTAGCTAGGGTTTATGGGTACAATAACATTCCTAAAATAGCACCAAAATACTCTAGTGAAAACATTCCTCATTCTCCATTATATCTCTTCGAAAACTACTTAAAAAAGTTCTTCATAGCAGAGAAAATTCAAGAAATACAAACATGTGATATTGTTTCTGAAAAATTAGCAACTCTAACAACAGAATTAAGTTTACCCACGAGTTCTATTATCAAAGTTCTCCATTCTAAATCTGTCGATCATTCTTATTTAAGACCTTCTTTATTATCTAACCTTTTAGAAGTAGTTAGGTTTAATAATCAGCATAAAAACCAAGATTTACGTTTATTTGAAGTTGGAAGAATTTATCAAAAGAAAAATGAAGGATTTTTAGAAAGGTCCGCTCTAGGAATTATCTTAACAGGTAACAACGAACCTTACAATTTAGAGAAAAGTAGAAGAAAAATAGATTTTTTCGATTTAAAAGGAATCTTAGAAAATCTTTTTAACTCTTTACAAATAGAAAGCTCATTTTCTTTATCGGCTCATCCTATTTTTCATCCAGGACAGCAAGCCAACATCTTTATAGATAATATTGATATAGGAGTTATTGGAGCTATTCATCCAAACATCTTAAATACTTGGGATCTTTCTCAAAATGTTTATTTTGCAGAGTTAAACATAAACGAACTTATGAAACACACACACAAAAGAACACTCATAAATCAAATACCACAATTCCCTTCATCAGAAAGAGACTGGACTATCATCACAAAAGAAAATGTGCCTGTTCAAACCTTTTTTGAAATATTTAACAAAATCTCTAATGATATTTTAGAAAAAGTATTTCTACTTGATATTTATAAAGACCAAAAAATTGACAATCAAAAAAATGTTACTTTTAGATTTATTTATAGAGATAAAACTAAAACATTATCTTTTGAAGAAGTAGAAAAATCTCACAATAAATTGATGCAAGAAACAAAAAAGATTTTACAAGATTATTTAATAACTTGAAAATTGTTAGCATAATAAATAAAATGAGCTACTTTAGAGACTCAGGAGGTTTTAATGAAAAGTTATTTGTGGATGTTAACTATATTTACATCCTTGATGTTGCTATCTTGCAGCGGGAAGAACAATCAATCTGGTGTAGTTTCTCAACAATTCGTACATAAGTACGGTTTTGCTGTATCAGAAGAAGAATGGGAAGAAAGAGAAAAGGACGGAAAAGTCATATCTGAATTAGATAATGGAGTTGTGTTAACACAAACCTATTCAAGTGGCACATTAAATGGTCCTACCACATATACATTTCCCCTTAGCAAAACTATTGAAGAATTGGATATGTACGATGATGGAGCTTTAGTAAAGAAAGTAATTTATGATAATAAAGGCGTTCCTATAAGAGAAGATCTTTTTGAATACGATGATCATAAAGTGATAACACTTTGGAACTACCAAGGAGTCCCAATTAGTGTTGAAGAATATGAAAAAGATTTACTTTGGAATGGTAAATATTTTACTCCTGAAAATGACATAGAATCTACTGTTGAAAATGGATATGGAATAAGAACAAAAAGAGATAGAGCTGGTCTTTTAGTTACAAAAGATAAATTTGACAATGGTATTTTAACAAATCGTTCTACCTACCATCCAAATGGTCAAATTCAAACAGAAACACCTTTTCTAGATTATAAAATTCATGGAGAGCAGTTAACTTTTACAACATCTGGAAAACCTCTTATGAAAATGTTCTGGACAAGAGGTGTTTTAAACGGAAATAAGATTGTATATAGAAACGGTAATAAACAAGCAGAAATACCTTATGTAAATGGCAACAAACATGGTCTTGAAAAGCATTATAACGACCAAGGCAGTGTAGTAGCCGAGGTCCATTGGGAAAATGATCAAAAGCATGGAAGTTCTCACTTTCATGATGAAGACAATACAGATATCGATTGGTTTTACAAAGGAAAAGCTGTAAGTTTGAAAAAATTTGAAATGCTTGAATACAGAGATCAACTAATGGCAGATTTATTAGAAGAAAATGATTCTCTTTTAGAGAATTCTGGATTCATTAATGATGATCTAGAAGATTAATTTTTCCATATAATCATTTAAATCCGAATAAATGAAAGTTTATTCGGATTTTTTTTATACTTTAAGATAAAGATTCTAAAAATTTTTTAAGACCGTCTTCTAACGAAATCTCTTGCTTCCAACCTAAAGATTTAATCTTCTCGATAGAGGGAAGTCTTCTTAAAGGGTCTTGTTTTAAGTCTTGCTCAAAAATAATTTTACTTTTAGATTTGCAAATATCCAATATAAGATAAGCTAAATCAAGAATGCTAATCTCCTGATCACTCCCTATGTTATATACTGATGTTGTTGACAGAGCTTTATTCATAACCAATATCATCCCTCTGATTAAGTCATCAACATATAGAAAAGTTCTTTTTTGACTACCATCACCATAAATGATCAACGGTTCATCTCTCAAAGCTTTAATAAAAAAAGAGCAGATGACTCTCTCATCAAAATTAGAAGAGTAAGGACCAAAAGTATTAAAAATTCTCAAAATCCTAACATCAAGACCATAATAACAAGCAAAAGTCATAGCTAATGTCTCAGAAAACCTTTTCCCTTCTTCATAAGGAGCTCTTATACCTAATGGATCTACATTACCATTATATTCTTCTTCTTGAGGAAACTCTTTAGGGTCTCCATATATTTCCGAAGAACTTGCCAATAACACTTTTGCCTTTTTTTGAAGAGCTATCTTTAAAATATTATTTGTTCCAATAGAAGTAGTTAATAACATCTTTTTAGGAATTTTTTGCAAGTTAGGAACTCCTGTTGGACATGCCAAGTGATACACTTCTTTAATATCAGTTTTAGAAAGTATTAATGACAGATCTTCACTTTCAATACTTTGTTCAAAAAAAGTAAAATCACTAAAATTAAGAAGTTTTTGGCTGTTTTTTTTCGAACCGGTAATAAAATCATCAACTCCTATTACCTTCTCATGAGCATTAAGAAAATATAAGCATAAATTTGTGCCAATTTCTCCAGCTGCTCCTGTTACTAAAATACTCATATTTTATATATATTCTCTCTTTTGTTTTTAAATACATTTTTAAGATCTAAAATAGGCTTTCCAGATTTGTAGATCATCTCATAATCCACATTATCATGATCGGTAATAATAACAATCAAATCTAAATTTTTTAACAAATTAACAGAAAGCTTAGTAGACTTATCCTTACCTAATTTTGAAACATAAGGATCATTAAAAATAACTTTAGCTTCTCGTTTTTTTAGTATTTTATATATTTTCACTCCGACGCTTTCTCTAATATCATTAATTTCTTTCTTAAAAGCTATTCCCTGTATCAAAATATGAGGAGCATTATTTTTTTTACATATATCAAAAATCTTACTTACAATTTTATTAATACGTTTTTTATGAAATCCCATTGCTATTTTTAATATTGAAAAATCAAATTGATGTCGTTTAGCATCGTCTAGTAAATAATAGGGATCAACAGGAATACAATGACCAGATATTCCAGGACCTGGATAAAATGGGAAAAAACCATAAGGCTTAGTAGCTGCAGCATCAATAACTTCCCAAATATCGACACCAATACTCAATGCATATTCATGTAACTGATTTACCAGATTAATATTAACAAAACGAAAAGTGTTTTCCCAAATTTTACAAAGCTCAGCAGCTTCTAAAGAAGACATTTTGACAATCTGATCGACAAATCTTCCATAAAAAAATGCAATCAGATCCAAAGATTTTTCATCTACTCCTGCAACAACCTTAGGCGTATTTTTAATATTATAAAGAGAATTGCCAAAATCGACTCTCTCTGGAGAATATCCAAGAAAATAATCAATTCCTAATATAAGATTGTTTTTTTTAAATTTTGAAGCAACTATTCGACGTGTCATTCCGGGAGCTACTGTACTTTCTAAAATAATAAGCTGACCTGAACGTAAATATTTAGCTATGTTTTCTATAGATAGTTTTACAGCATTTAAGTCCGGTTTTTTTTTGTCATTTATCGGAGTCCCTACACAAATGACAATAATATCGCATACTTGAAGCTTTGCAATATCATTCTCACCACATAATAGTGGTATTTTCAAAGCTTTAATTTCTTCTAATTTACTTTTCTCTATATCAAAAGCCAAAGTACGATAACCCGATTTAGCTGTAACCTTTCCAAAAGAGCTTCCCACGTAACCTGCACCAATAATTCCTATAATAGCAGATTTATCTGTAAGCTTCTTTTTTATTAACTTAAAATTATCTTGTATACATTTTTTTTTCATAACAAAACCTCATTTTGATTTTATCCAATTTTCTTTTTTAAAAATCCAATTCACTATACCTTTTAGCCTTGCAAATACCATCAACTGCCGAAATCCTATTTGTTCTGCTATAGAGAAAAAAAGCATTTTAAAAATAATTCCAACCGAAAAATACCATTTAAAAGAAACAACTTCCATAAAGACACATATAACACTAAGAAGAATAGGAAAACCCAATGCTAACAGTAGATACCAAAAAGCAAAATACCAATGAAACAATCCAAAATATATACTGAAAGCTACAATGAAATAGCCAAATAGTTCTATTACAGGAGAGAGCCCTTCAATAAAAAATAAACAAGGCATTCCGATCAACCCTACTTTCCCATATTTGACATTAAACAACATATTTATACTTCGATAAATAGCTTTAAAAACTCCCTGATGCCAACGTGCTCTTTGATTAATAAGCCCTTTCACTGTATTAGGAACTATTGTAAGAGCTACTAGGTCCGGAATAAATGTTATAAAGTAAGGCTTTTGTTTTTCTCTATAATAACGATGTAAACGCACTACAACATCCACATCATCTCCAATTTCAGTTTGATAACCACCGATATCAATAACACTCTGTTTATCAAATAGTCCGAAAGCTCCTGAAACAATTAAATTACCACCTAAATGGATCCATCCTAACCGACCAAAAAGAAAAGCTCTTAAATATTCTATTACTTGAATACTTGGAAGAATTTTTTTCGGAAATTTAATTTCAAACATTCTATTTTCACCAAACTCACAACCATTAGCAATCCCGATGCAGCCTCCTGCAGCTACAACATTAGATCTCATTAAAAAAGGACGCATTAATGATTGAAGAGCTGAATCTGAAATTATTGTATCTGCATCAATCGTTAAAAAATAATCTGAAGAAGAAGCGTTAATGCCTGCATTAATGGCATCAATTTTTCCTTTTTTAGATTTATTAAGAACTAAAAGATTTGGATATTCTTGTGAGCGAAAATATTGTATTTTTTTTTCTGTTTTTAAAACCATAGGCCTCTGCGGAGGCACTTCATAAAGATTATAATGTTGTTGCAATTTCTTCATACAACCATCGTTAGAGCCATTATTTACAACAATAATTTCTTTATAAGGGTAAGATAAATGAACTAATCTATTAATATTAAAAATAATATTATTTTTTTCATTATGAGCAGGAATTATAATACTAATCTGAGGAACTGATTCAGATTTTAAAATACGGTCAAAGTTTTCTTGTTTCACCTCTTTAATTCGATTCCAAAGTTCTGGTATAGCTAAGAGCAAAAGAAGCAAATAAAAGCTTTGAACCAATACAAAATAAATAAAGACAATAGTATTCGCCCAAAATAAAAAACAGTTAACTCCTCCCATGCTCATACCACTTTTTTATTTTCATCTGGTAAAGAAAGTGCATATTTTACAGCTGCTTGCGTCAATTCATCTTTTTGTTTTTCTAAAACAGCTTTGCCAGCTTTGCCTAATTTTTTTAAAGCCAAAGCACTATTAAAACGAACCCACCAATCCTCGTCATTTAATGTATCAGTTAACTTTTTTATAGCTAATTTCCCACATAAAGAAGGCAATATTTTTACTATTTCAACGCGAATTTTTGCTGAAGGATCCTTTAAAAATCCTATTATCTTTTTTTCTGTTTCTTTTGTTGGAAATTTAAGTAAAGCCCGTACAGCCACTAACCTTAAATTTATATTTTTAGAATGAAGATCATCTTCAATATAATCTAATAGACTACTATCAAATCTAGCACTTAAAAGATCGATGTAAAGAGATCTAATCTCTAAGTCTTTTTCTGTTTTGATATTTTCTTTCATGTATGAAAAAACTCTAGAATCTCCATTTAATATCGCATCATAATAAGCATAACGTCCATTGATAGGTTCTTTTTTCATAACCTTGAAAAGAGTATGCAATAATTTTGGTGAAGCAATAAAAGCAGCCAAAGAAGCTGCCAACATGCGAATTAAAGGAACCTTATCCTGTAAAAATCTACCGACTACCAAAGGATCAGCTTTTTCAGAATCTAAAAAATAAACACGAGCTACAAAACTACGCCTAGACCAAAAACAACTTTTTTTCCATTTTTCGGAATATACCGATAAATATTTTTCTAAAACTTCTTTTTTTAAATGATCCCAATAATAATCGCTAAATTTACTATCAAAATCTTCCAATACAGCCAACATTAAATGAGGATCATGCAAATAAACAGGAACACTTTTCCAAGAAAACTTTTTTTTCATTTCCATTACATATAAAAAAATAGAAGCAAGATATTCTTCTTTACGATTGTAACGTCGATTATTTAAAATAACAAAAAAACGAAAAATAAATAATAAACTAAACAATACTAAAACAAATAAATACTCACTATAAGTAATCCTAATAATAACTCTTAAAAATGGTATTAAATTCATTTTCCTTTCGATTTTAATAATTTTAAAGCTTTTTCCATCAAGACAGTAAGGCTAAAAGGTTTTGTAATATAATCGACAGCTCCTTCTTTCAAACCAGCCATAACATCATGTTCAGCGGAAAGCTTTGTTAAAAATAGAGAAGGAGGAAAATCGGAAAATTTATGTTTCAATTTATGATATACTTCTAGCCCATCTCCATCAGGCAAAATCCTATCAAAAATACACAGTAAAGGAAGCTCTTCATTTTTTTTATTCTTAAAAAAATGAAGAGCTTCTTTTACAGAAGATGCTGTTATCAATGAAAACCCTTTTTTCTCAAAGGCATAATGTAATAAACGACGAATATCCTCATCATCTTCTACTAGAAAAATTTCTTTCTTATCTGTTTTTTTCCCTTTCATAAAACGACTCTTTTTATATTTATCCTTTTTTCGCAAAAAGACCTCTTCCTTTAGGTCTTGTCTTTACCCACATTTTCAAAAAATAAGTATCTGTAATATAATTCCTTAAATTTTTTTAAGGAGAATAATATGGATATTAAAAAATTTGAAAATTTAAGAGAATGGTCTGAAAATCAATGGTTACATGCAAAGCTTGGTGATAAAAGAAGAAATGTTAGGGCAATAAAACTTGGAATAAATTTAATGACAAATCCTAAAATAGGTTTAACAAACCAAACAAATTCATGGGGAGATTTAAAAGCGGCCTATCGATTATGTAATGAAAAAGATGTTACATATGAAAAATTACAAGAGACTCATATAAAAAACACGCAAAATATTGCCTCTCATTCTAATGAGAAAAATGTAGTTTTATTTATTCAAGATACTAGTGAAATAGATTATAGTACGCATAAAAAAACTGAAAATCTAGGACCGATAGGAGATAATCAAGGAAAGGGTTATATGTTACATACTTGCATATCTGTTATTCCTTATGATAATCCTGAAATTTTAGGTCTAGCTATGCAGACGGCGTGGACACGTAATGAAAAAGCATATAAAGGCAATGAAACACGCATTCAAAGAAGAAGAAGAAAGACTGAAGGAGATATTTGGAAAACCACTATTGAAAAAATCGGCATAGCTCCCACTTCGGAAAAAGCTCCTTATTGGGTTAGCGTTGGAGATCGGGGAAATGATATTTTCGATTTTTTTTTAGCTAGCAAGGTATCTAATTGGCATTATTTAGTGAGGCTTTGTCAGAATCGTAAAATAGAAACAGACAAAAACAAATATTTAAAAGATTTTATTAGAGAGCTACCGTCAAAAACAAAAAAAGAAATTAAAATTCGTGGTAGGAATGGAAAATCCAAAAGAACAATTGAAGTAAAGGTTACTTGGAATCAAGTAACAATTTTGCCTCCTAAAATTGATAAACATAAAAACTTATCAGCTGTAAAAGGATGGGTTATTCGAGTTTGGAATATAGAAGAAAATTTAGAATGGATTTTATTTTCAAGTTTACCTGTTGAAGATAATAAAACTGCTTTAGAAAAAGTTGATTGGTATAGTAAGCGGTGGTTAATTGAAGAATATCATAAATGTTTAAAAAGCGGATGTAATATAGAAAAAAGTCAACTGAAAACGTTAGAGGGTTTATTATCTCTTCTTGGTTTTCTAGCTATTGTTGCTTTAAGATTATTACAAATTAGAACTTTATCTCGATTACCACAAAAATATTTAGCAAAGGATAAAGTTCCACAATTAATGTTAGAGATATTATGTATAAAATATAATTTATCAATGGAAAAGTTAACTATTAAAGACTTTTGGAGAAAATTAGCTCGACTTGGAGGTTTTCTTGAGAGAAAAAGTGATGGAAATCCCGGATGGCAAACATTATGGATCGGATGGATGCAATTACAAACATTAACTGAAGGAGCTTATTTAGGAAGTAATAAATGTGGGTAAAGACAAGGATTTAAATCATGGGATTATTTTAATTCATTTTTATGATAACTCTCTTTTTTATTCATTCAAAATATCTATTGCTAAAAAAAAAGTAAAAGATAAGTTACCTTCGCTTAAACAAACAAAGGAGCACGTTTTATGAAACCAAAACCAATCCAAATAGCACCCCCTCAAG
>Ga0233431_1004717_pt1 | contig 14208 bp, 20 predicted proteins | sample SI_118_April2016_FD_179867 | JGI IMG/M metagenome (GOLD analysis project Ga0233431, IMG submission 179867) | Seawater microbial communities from Saanich Inlet, British Columbia, Canada - SI_118_April2016_200_MG | ecosystem: Environmental > Aquatic > Marine > Inlet | place: Canada: British...
TAAGGCACTATGCCCACAGTAAGCGTACTTGTCCAATTCTTTCATAGCCGGAACAATGTTGGCCCGTAAGGGGTTCAGATGGATATACCGCACCAACTCGTTCAAATATACGTCTTCCTGGCATATGATCGATTTATATCTGTTTTGGAAAAGCTGTCCATGCCGTTTGTGCCGCCTATTGTAAGATACTGCATATCCGGTCAGCAGTCTTCGCATCAGAGTGGAAATACCCGGCAGGCCGCTTCTAAGGAGAAAATGGGCATGATTGAATACAAAGGCCCATGCGTAGCACTTTGTGTTGGTTTCAGGCAGGAGTATCGAAAGGCGTTCGATAAAATTATTGTGATCCACGTTATCGTCGAATATCCGGCGGCGCTCAATGCCCCTTATCATAACATGGTGCAGGAGGCCGGGTGTATCGAGGCGGGCTGTCCTTGGCATGAAAGGAAGGTATAATAAAGAGGGCTTTTCGTCAAGTTATTTGATTATTTAAGGACGTCCCCCAGGATTAAGGACGTCCCCCAGGATTCCGTTAATCCTTTGATATCCCCTACACTCAACATGTGAATAGTGTTTTTTTGCTGTAGGCAGGACTATTGTGAATATTTTGTCGCCATCACTAAGGCAGGTTTGATTGTACATTTCGGTAAAACTTTGCAGCCTGTCTTGAAGGGTTTTCACTCTGTCAAGTTTTTCATGTTCTCGATACATTGTAGTTCTTGCCAAAAATATCCTAAATGGAGATGGAACGTGTAGCAACTTAAAAAAATCCCATAGATAGTCCGAGTTATCGCTTGTAGAATCCTTCTCAATATCATGACTGGGAAACGCTTCACTCTCAGCTGAAAGAACGCAAACAAAGGGGTCTTTATCGTTCTCGTATACGGTGAGATCTATCAGTGATTCAAACTTATCATGTTCCAGATATTGTAGTTTTTCCGAAAAATCTGAAATTCCATTAGCACAGAGACAGAGTTCCTTTTTTTTATATTTCAACAAAGGGATAAGTTTATCAAGCGTCATTGCGAGACATTTTTTACATTCTTTCTGAGAAAGCGGCACCCCAGAGCATTCTTCAACAGTTGTTTTGAAAGCAGACATCAATTGCATAGTATCTATCATTATCAGTCCGTTCGCGACCTAATATCAATATGCCAATAAGAAATTTATCTGTGTTGCAGTTTAACTGTTACATTGCTTGGCTAAATTCCTGCTATAAACAATCTGATCTTCACCTTTTTCATAATGATTTTTTATCACATCAACCTTGCGGAATTTTCTACTTTTATATAGCACCCGAGCTGGCCCATAAAACAGATCCGAACTGGTATTCACATATAATTTGTGCGCATCTTTGCCTTTCAATATCTCGATAATGCGGTCCAATAACCGCCCACCATAACCATGACTCGTTAAATCTTTATGAATATAAAACCAATTCAGCCAATAGATGCCATTTGGATCATCTTTGGCGGGGCAGTATCCCGTTACACCGACAATCTTACCGTCAGCTATACCGACAAAGACCTTATCCATGATGCAGCCTTGCCTGTTATGGAAAAATTTTTGATAATACTTTACCGCAGAATTTCTATCCCAATTTTTCGGAGCCCAGCTATCAAACAATTTTATGATTTCATCATAGTCATCAGGGGCGGCAGCCCTTATTTTCAAATCCCCTGGCATAATGTAATCTCCAGATATTGTTTCGCCTTTTCCCTGTAAATTGCGCCGCCCTTGATTTTAATTATTGAACGCTTTTCCGGTTTCCTCGTTTTATTCTACAGCCTAAAAGCCTAACCGCCTATCCCCCTGGCGCAGCATGCGCCCCATCATTTTTAGAATTTTTCATAAGACCCCGGCAGTTTCCCTTCCTGGGTATCATTCAGACTGCCTCCGCCGGCCGCATTTCGCAGCCTGTCCAAAACATAACCTCCCCATCGTTCGACGGTTCCATGACTGTTCTTATGATCGTGCATTCGCATGATTATGTTTTTGTCGAAATTGCAACCGAAAATGACAACATCGCGGTGGGTATTATAAAGAATCTGGTAATCAATCTTATCTGGCTTTTCGGAAATAAGTTGCAAAATTACTTGTGCCTGGTTGCTTGAACCGAAACCATTGCCTTGAACGCCCAAATTCTTCCCCACCTTGCCAGCCCTTCCCGCCATGGCGTTAAAGGCTAAAAGCAGTACTATAGTAAGTACCACAAAGCGAACAGAATTTTTCATAAAAGCCACCACTGTTACTGATCGATTAAACCTTACCGCAATCATTCCTGGAGATAAAAGCCGCCTGTTTCTTTAGGACCGCCCTACGCCCCGCCATCTTCTCCTCCACACCATTTCTAAAAGTTGCGATAGTTATCTGTAACCGTTGTGCCTCACAGCTCGCGAGGAACGAGCGACCCCCGTTTAGGCCCGTTGTTATGCTATGATAGAAGTATTATGTTGAGGTCATTCTGAAACAAGAAATCTTAATAAATCTTCCAACGCATTTTTAATCAGTGGTTCGGCCTCTATAATGAGCTCCTGAGCACGATTAAAATCATTGGCCCAAGCATTTGACTTGTAGCCTTGATTCTGCGCAGAAGAAAGATAGTGATTTGCTTTCCCCATTGAAACATAAGCCGTCAAGATTGAAGGCTTCAATTCATCTTTCAAAACTGCAATTGATCCAAGTTGTATGGCCTTTCTAAATTGGTCATTTAGAAAAAAACACCCCATTTCTTTTGCGTCTTTGGCATTAGCTACAGACAAATTAAATTCAAGCTCATCGAGCAGTGCCTGTAATGGACCGACATCGGAACGTGCATAAGATCGTAGCAGGATTTCAGGTTGTTCTTTACATAGTTTCAACCACTGATCCTTATGTTGCCTTAATTCTACTGGTGTGAATTTCCGGCCTCTTGGGTGCTCGTCATTATAGCTGTGTATTTCCGCATGACATTCAAAGCATACAGGTATTGCGTTTTCAATATCATCACTACCTTCCTTGCTGGCAGGGACGATATGATCAGTTTCCATTTTGACACCGCAGAACCTGTGACATATACAACATATTCGGTGGCACTCTGCTAATAAGTCAGATACTTGATCGCGATTAAAAGCCATCTTTTACCTCGATATATTTTTAAGCGAATAACGACGCTAATCAGCCGCGCGGTTCTTTGCGTCGGCTATATTAGTCGTGCCAAGCGCTTTGCTTTCTTTCCATATTTGATTGATATATTTCTTTATGTCTACACTGGGATCAAGTCGTTCCCTAAAAATAAGCCCCTTAATTTCTATCGTTGGGCTTTCGTATTCTTTGTCTCCTATAACTGATAGAAATTCAAGAAGGTATAGGGACTTGTCATGCATATTGTTGCCATTTATAGTGAAGAAAGATTCAATGATAACAGGAACTCTCGCCGCCCTAATAACTTGTGTATAGCCTTTTTTAGCGGGGACGGGGGATTTTATGATTTTTTTAATTTCATGCTTCGGAGATGTTATGTACATATAGTAATTAGGGGGCTCAATAGGCCATTCGATGCCTGAAATTTCATCTGGATAATTTGCAATAGCTTTTTGAATGACAACATCTTTATTAGTAGGAGTAATTTTTATTATATTTTCTTTTTTTATGCATTCTCCAATCCATATTGTTGAAAATGAATCTTGGTACTGCTGTTAGCTAAGCTGATGAGATTTTTCTGTAACGGTATAACTTTTTACAGCAGTAACTAATGCAATCGCAGAAATTATCAGTGCTAATATCGATGCCCAATTTATTTGTTTTTTATCACTCATATTCTATTGCATTTAACCAGTTATTGTACGGTTCTCCTGAACATAATTGTACGGTTTCGGGGTAACTTGTATTTTGCAATGTTATCCAGGCACGGTCAGGTATGGGCCGATTACATGGGTGCCATTATCACAGCTCTGAGTAGACCACGATTTACACCAAAACCGCATGCTTATATTTAGGGATAATGGAGTTGGGCCTTGATTTGTGATTATCGCCCCGCCCTTCATTCACCATTCTGCATTCATAATTCATCATTTTTGCTTCAGGCAACGCCTTTGCGATTAAACTCCATCACATCCAGCCTGAACTCATCCGGCAGCAGTTCCATGCCGGGTTCGCGGCCGGCGGCGCGGATCTGGTCGAACCATTCTTCGATTTCGGCATTGTGGGCGCTATCCACCGCGTACAGCGACACGGTGATGATGTCACTAAGGCCTTTTTCCATGAACTTTGTATAAAAACCCTGGTTGCGGTTGTGGATGGGCCGCTTGGGCCAGCACAGTTTTCGGCCCGGTATATCGACCGCTACCCAGAGGTATTTGCGTTCAACCGGAATATTTTTGGTGACGCCGGCGATTTCGATGACGCGGCCGGTTTCGCCGTTCGCCTTTAAAGCGGTGATCTTGCCGCGCGGGGTTGCAAAAAAGGTGAAAAGGCCGGCAATTGCAGCCAGCAGAACAACTATGATTGATATAAGGAAAATTCGCCTGGATTTGGGCGCAGATGCACGAGGGGCCTCAATCGGCTTGATCCGGCTGAGGTTCTCCCGGATTTTCTTACCCGTACCATTTGTGGCCATAATGGGTATACCCTCTTATGGTTTAAAATGTGGTAATACTATGTGTCTGGTTTCGTTTGGAATTGAATGGTGTGGCTGGTGATTGTACTAGCACATATCGGCCAAAAATAAAAGCGGCTTTTAAATTCCGGGCCGCCCGATGGATTTGAAAAGCTACGGTGTTCGCTCAGGACCCTATGACAACAGATATGAGGCATCGCCTTGACTTCTGCATCAATTCCATTGTGTTCTTGAAAAAGAACGCCGAATGTATTACATTCGATTCATGCATGCGCCGGATTTTGAATGGGACGACCGGAAAAACCTTGATAACATAATTAAGCACGGTGTTTCTTTCCATGATGCGCAACGCGCTTTTCTGGATGAACACCGCATTATTTTTGAAGATCCGCGCCACAGCAATAGCGAACTGCGCTATTTTTGTCTTGGGAAAATGCGTGGCAAAATCATGACCGTCAGGTTCACGTACCGGGACGGAAAAATCAGAATCTTCGGCGCGGGCTATTGGCGCAAAGGGAAGAAAGCCTATGAAAAAGAAAATGCCATACACGAATGAACCGCCAGACGTCGATTTGGATAACGCCCGGCGGATGGCCGATTTTTTGCCTCGCCCGGAGGAGTTAACACTCAAAAAAGAGCGGGGGGTGACAGTTCGCTTTAATGAACTGATGCTTGCCGAAATAAAAAAAGCCGCCGACCAAAAAGGATTGGGCGTATCCAGTCTTATCCGAATGTGGGTTTTAGACCGGCTAGATAAAACCCAACCCCACACCTGATACATAACGAACACTACCACCACTTTCCGGTAAAATTATCGCCTGCTGATTAAGCGTCAAAAATTCGCTGGCTTTGATTGGCATGGTCGTGGCTGTTGGGAAAAAGCCCTGTATTTCGCTTCCGCTCAAATGACTTCGCTGTTGGTCGATGAATTTGGATGAAGCATTCGGTGGGGGAATGGTTTTACTTTTTGCCATTCCTTTGGTGCTGTTTCCGCATTCCACAATCATATTTTTTTTGCAAGTTTTTATCCCTTAATGATAAACACCGTAATTGAGGACGCTGACTTAATCAACCTATTGCAAGCTGATGTATGTCTCTTTCAAGAAAAGTGCGCATAAAATTTTGGCGCCACTGAATACTGTCAGCCCCGGAATCGGCTAAAAATGAAAGCGGAAATCCACCCCTTATCCATAATTGATCGCGATGCTGCGGGCCGATTTCCCAAAGCTGGAAACCCGCCAAATCGACGAACCCGATCCTGCCGGCCAAAGATTCTGAAACGCCTTTGACCAGATGCGGTGATGCCGATCCCAATAGCATGAATTGGGTTTTTTTATCGGTTCGATCGACAAGCACCCTTAACAGCTCGAATAATTCCGGTTTTCTTTGGACCTCGTCTATGATCACCAGGCCCGTAAGGTCCTTCAAAGCCTGCATTGGTGATGAAAGACGCTGGACGTCAACCGGATTTTCCAGGTCGAAAATGGTGGAAGGTTCCTGCTCGGCAATAGAGCGAGCCAGGGTAGTTTTGCCACACTGCCTGGGACCCAACAGAGCGGTAACCGGGTGAACCCGAAACGATGCCTCGATTTGGAGGGTTGGTTCTGGTCTGGGGATCATGGCGCGATAATATTCCTTGAAAATCCTAATTTCAACTTTTGATTTTCAAGGATTATTTACAAATACCATTATTAATTAGACCAAAATACAAAAAACATATTTTTCATAAAACATCTAAGGCAGATTTAAGTCAGAAAGCCAAGTATGGGCGGCCCTGATTTCAGCACCATCGGGAAATGTTTTTTCCCTTTTCAGCTCCTTTGTCACCTGTAGCATCTTTATCTGCGGAAAAAATTTCTTAAAAATTGCAAAATTCGGGCTTAAGTTGTCATTTTTCCATTTTACCTCTATCATCAAAGACGGTATGCCATCGGTGGTGATACAAAAATCAATCTCGCGGCCCTCTTTGTTTTTCAAATAATAAAGTTGTTTGTTTTCCCCGAAACAATCTTCACCGAAATGAAGCTGCTTTTGCAGAGCGCAGGCAACCGTATTTTCCAGTTTAATACCCAAATCGCCGATAACCTGCCCGGTATCGTAAAAATAGAATTTGGGCGCTTTCTGGATCGCCCGGGCGATGTTTTTATGAAATGGCGTAACTTTAAAAATGACATACATGTTTTCAAGTATGGTCAGCCATCGTTTGATTGTTTTATCCGAGCATTGGAGATCCCGCGCCAAGGAGCTGTATGATACGGGGCTACCCACTCTGTTTTTCAACAACTGAATAAGCATTTCTATCTGCACGATCTGTTGAACGTTTTCGAGATCAACCAGATCCTGTTTTAAAATAATATCGAGATGGGATTTTTTCCAACGGTTATAAAATCGAGTCGTGCCATTGAGAAACGGTTCAGGGAAACCACCACAAACCAACAATTTATCAAGGGCATCCTCAAGGTTTTGCGGTGCTAATACCGTATGAATTTCCTTTAAATCCAAAGGATGCAGTCTGAATTGAAAAAATCTGCCTGCTAAGGAGTCGCCCACTTTTTTATATGTATCAAGCTTGGCACTTCCTGTTACGACTATGGCGGGAGGCATTTTTTCCGTATCGTAAACACCTTTTAACCATGATTTCCATTTTTTTAATTTGTGAAGCTCATCGAAAATAACGAGTTCTTTTGATCGGTCCCAGGATTTTTTCTGAATACTAAGGCGGTCGTCCAGATTGTCGTAATTGAAATAATCAAATTCAGGTTTTAACATTTTGGACAAGGTGGTCTTTCCGGTTTGCCTGGGTCCGGTCAGAAGGATGATTTTTTTATCTAAATCTTCCTGAATATATTTTTCAAGATATCTTTGCATGGTGACTATTTTGACATGGATTCCGAAATAGTCAAGACTTTTTCGGAATAGAATCCGAAATAGTCGATTTTGATAAGCCGGTTTTTGAATATCATCTGAAAGGCTCCACCACGGGTGTGGCCTTATCACCACTTTATGATTTTTTTCGTTTTATCTGATGCGAGAAGTTCAGCTTTTGCGCGGTGGAATGATCAAGGGGTAGTCGGCGGGCCGGGTCGGGTCCAGTTTAAATGCCGCCGGGCGCAGGTTGGGATCGAGGGTATCTTCCGGTTCGCTGTCGCGCCAGGTGAAGCCACAGGCGTTGCAGTAGTAGATGGTCCAGACGATCTGGCCGTTTTCTTTGCCCTCTTTGCATATGGTTCCGTCAGCGGTCTGGCAGCGGGGGCATTTCATTTGGTGGCCTCCTGTAGTTTCTGGATGAGACTTGCGAGCTGATCGATCTGTTTTCCAGCGGGCGGAGTCACCATTTGGACATCGGCCCCGACCGGATCCGGGGCCACGTTAGTGGTGGCGTCGATGATGAGATGATGCCCCTTGCCGGCAACCACGGCCGAGGGGTCCACGGGGATGCCGGCCATGTTATCAAGGACCTGGATATCGCCGGCGCGGGTGCGCACCGACAAGGCCCACATGACCTGGTTCAAGTCAAAGGGATCGACATCCGCATCCACCATGATCAGGTTTTTCAGATACATCAGACCGTGTGGGGTTCCCAGGGCCCTTAGGGCTACCGATTTGGCAAAACCGCCAAAACGGTTTTTTACGGCGATGATGGCGGTCAAACCGTGATGGTAGAGGGCATTGACCGCCTCGACCTCGGGAAAGTCTTTTTTGAGGGCGCTGTAAATCGGGGCCGAGGTGTTAAGTCCGATCAGGGTGTCGTGCTCGGTCCAGCCCTTGCCGATATAGATATTTTCAAAAATCGGGTTTTGGCGATGGGAGATGCCGGTAACCTTGAAGACCGGCACACGCCGCACTCCGCTGTAGGACCCGGGAAACTCGCCAAAAGGGCCCTCGAAAAGACGCTGGCCATGGACGTATTCGGCCTCGATGCAGATCTCGCAGTTGGCCTGGATATCGAGGCCGTTGCCCGACTCGGTCAGTTCAATGGGCGCACCCATCATGGCCGAGGCATAGGCATATTCGGACTCTTCGTACCCGATGGGCGTGGCTGCAAACATGGCCATGGCCGGGTGGTTGCCCAGCATTACCGCGATTTTGAGCGGGAGTTGATGGCGTTCGGCCGCTTCCATCTGGCGGCCCAGATCGTGAACCGGGGCGCTAAAAAGCGTAAAGTGATCGCAGCCGTGGGGCTGGATACGATAAATACCGACATTCTGCTTGCCGAAATGATCGGGGTCCTGCGGGTCCCGGCTGACCACATTGGCCTTGCCGAAATAAAAGCCGCCGTCATAGGCGTTAATGCGGTACAGCGGCAGCAGGTCATAAAGATTAAAGTCTTTTTCGATGCGCACTTCGTGCACCGGCGAAAGCTCCGGTTTGATGCGCGGCAGCGCACCGGACTGACCGCTCCAGCGGGAGACAAGATTATAAAAGAGGTTTTTTATGCTGGTATTTTTGGGCTGGCCCAGCACGGCGGCGATGTTGGCAAAACTGCCGTGCACGCCCAGAACAAGGCGCTTGCCGGGATAGCCGCGAATTTTGTCGAAGATAATGGCCGGCCCGCCCATCATATCCCGGCCGGCGGCCACGGCGATGTTGCGGATATCCGGTTCCGGCATAACCGTTTCGGGCCATGTGATGCACTGCTCTTGTGTTTTTAGCAACTCAAGGAAATCGCGTAACGACCGGATATGGCCGGCCGGTTGATCGACATGCTGCGTCATTTTTTCATTTCCTCTGGAATTTAGGCGGCCTAACGAATGCGCAAACAATAACAGGCTATTTTTATTCGGGAAAATATAGTCACCGCCCGCACGCCGTGTCAACCGAAATCCTTGAAAACGGTGCCTGGCAGCCTGGTTTGATACCCTGGAGAAAAAGACCAAAATCCTCTGTCCACAAAACCTCATATAAACTATACCGGCCAGCTGAACACAAAGGCGACTGTTTTGATTCTTGTGAGTCAAGTCAATTGAATTTCGGATTGACTTTTCAGGGGTTTCGTAACTACAATGTGGTCACACAAATAGAAGGAGATGTCCCATGCGAGCACGCATTGTAAAAATCGGCAATTCACAGGGAATTAGAATCCCCAAACCCCTGCTAGACCAAAGCGGGATAACCACCGACGTGGAATTGGAGATTGAAAAGCATCAGATAACAATTCGGCCTGTCCAAAGCGTAAGGCCAGGTTGGGACGAGGCCTTCAAATTGATGGCACAAAACAGCGACGATGAGCTTACAGATGACGCAGACATAATCGAACACGAATGGGATGAGGATGAATGGAAATGGTAGTCAATAGATTTGATGTAATTCTTATCAATCTTGATCCGACTGTTGGATCTGAAATCAAAAGAACCCGTCCATGCCTGATCATTTCTCCTGATGAAATGAACCGTAACATTCGTACGCTAATCGTCGCCCCCATGACCACCGCCGGAAAAGATTATCCCACTAGGGTTCGTTGTAATTTCAAAAGAAAAAAGGGACAAATTGTCCTTGATCAAATACGGACCATTGATAAAACAAGAATCTTCAAAAAACTCGGCACAATAAGCCCTAAAGCCCAGTTGGATGTTATTACGGTTTTACAACAGCTATTTGCCTTCTGATGCCGTCATCGCCAAAAAAATAATTAAGACCGATATAGCCTTCCTTCAATCCCAAGAACCTGTTCTGTTTCAAACAGAGGGCACAAAAAAACAAAAAGCCTTTCAGCATCAATGCACTGAAAGACTTTTTTTATTGTGGTGGGCCGTATTGGAATCGAACCAATAACCTACTGATTAAGAGTCAGATTCTGCCGAAAAACAACAAGTAAGAAACAGTAACAAAAAGTAGATAAAACAACTTAAATTCAACCAATTAAACCGACATGCCCTTTCTACTGATTTCACCATTTTTACCTGTTTTTACCCATTTTTGCCAAAATTATGGCAAAATTATGGCAAAAATTATTAGACGAATACCGATATTTATTTTGGCGTTCACAGGAGATTGGATTAATGAAAAATATCGAGATTGGCAATAGTAAATGTGGTTCCAGCGTACTTTCGTAGAAACTGTTCGTGTTCTATTCGGACGCGGGAGTCGAACCCAGATCCAAATTTTTCTAAGATTCCCATATTTAAATATAAATACAAGTAAATACAAGTAAATACAAAACAATCATTCCGATTTTATATTTGGGTTGAGTCCGTTTAAGTTCATTAAAGTTCATCAAAATTCATTTAAATGGGGAAAGTTAGGGGAAAGTCCTGGGAAAGCCCCCAATTCCCTTAAAAAACGAACGATGTGATTAAATTTGAAAAATCAGATTATTAAAGTAGAATGCTACGCTGGCTACAAGACGGATGAACGGCTTGTAAACTTCATTTTGGATGACCATAAGTTTATGGCTGAAGAACTGATTGAGCAGTGGAGGGGTCCAGATTTCTAATTTTTCAAGGTTCTGACTGATGATGGGAAGGCGTACCTGTTGAAACAAAATCTGAGCAACGAATGGTGTATATTTTACTTTACCTTGATAAGTTTTCTCTGTAAATGAAAAATAAAATACAGAAACTTGAGAGGTACTTTTATGAAACGCAAAACATCTACTTTGAAATTTGTGCTCTCAGACATGGAAATAAGGAGAATTGGGGATGATGTGCGTCTGAATTTTATGAAGAAGGCTATCGATGGTTCAAATGTATATACCTATTGGAACGATTTCATAGCCAAAAAAGAACTCCCGATTTATGAATGGATTGTTAATAATATCTTTGTTAAGCATGCAATAACAGACTATGACAATAGACATAATACAGTAGATAAAATTCATTATGCATGTAATGTATTAGAAATATATCAATTTTATTCGATAGAATTCATTGACCACATTGCTAAGACGATTAACCAATTAGGCGCTCGGAGAATCATCGAGATCGGAGCAGGGGATGGTTTTCTGAGTTATTTCCTTAAAAGAAGCGGGATAGATATTCTTCCTACGGACGATTATAGTAGACCATGCACAAACAGGTTAGAATCTGTGGAGAGATTAGGACATAAGGATTCGTTAAAAAAATATGATCCAGATCTTGTCGTGATCAATTGGGAGGAATTAGACGGAACACACAGCCTTGATGTCCTAAAGTATCCTTCTGTTGAGCATCTGCTCTGGATAGGAGAGGATGAATACGGTTGCACGGGCAGCAGGGATTTGTGGCAGTTTGATTTTGAAGATACAAAGAATCCTTATTGCATTTCGAGAACTGATGAATGCTTATTCGGCGACAGGGTTAATAAGCATACACGCGTCATCATTTTCAGACCAGAAAAGAATCACACTACAAAAGATATAAAATTTTGATACAAAAACAAGGCGATAAAATCGGATGTGCTCTTAATACTCCCTACAGTGATTCGCTGTCGTGAATTTGGGAGCATTGAATGCGCCGGTCGCTCTCATATAGAAATACAACTTATTTTTCATACAGAAGATATTTTCGCTTGTTCATCGCTGCCACGGAGCTTACCAGCCCCAATTATATCAATCATTTATATCCAATTTAGAATCGGTTAAATTAAACAAGAATTAAACCTCAGCCTCGCTGTTGCCCCGATATTTTTCAAAGAATCCACACCTCAATCAGTAAAGCCCTTTTTTTAAATTGCGGCATAGGCTATAATAAAAGTGGTTCATCCGATTAAAGCGTACTTTGTTTCATGAAGGCCCATAACTTTTTAGTTTGAAAAATTCCATGTCGCGAAAGCCGTATGCCTGTCGTTTCATGGTTTTTATTTTATTATTCGTTCCTTCTAACGGACGGGTTGATATTGGATAATCGTAGTATGCCAATAGCCCAGTGCGATAGGAAGCCAATGTATTGGCAAATTTCAGAGCAAGTTTTTTCCAATTCTATCAACACTCAATGGGGACACCAATCAGCGCCTTGCTGCGATTCATGCCTTGGCGCGCTTCATTGGCGAGCGCAGCCCAGAACACATCACATGGCTCACTCAGATCCGCTCAATACCCTTCAAGAAAACTGCAAAACCATCCATGACTTATCTCGACAAGCGCGAGATGGATGTATTGCTCGATGCCCCCAGCCGCGACAACCCACAAGGTCTGCGGGATTATACCTTGTTGCTTTTTTTGTACAACTCGGGAGCCCGGGTAAGCGAAGCGGCAAACCTTACTATCGCGGATCTGGACCTCGGTGCCCCTCCATCGGTCATACTCCTGGGAAAAGGAGGTAAGGTGCGACGATGTCCTTTATGGCCCCATACGGCCGGCAAACTATCTGCTCTCGTTGGCGGCCGTCGATCTGATGAACCAGTATTTTTAAACCGTAGAAAACAGCCAATCACACGGTTCGGAATCCGTGCTCTTGTTAAACGATCGGCCCAAACTGCGAGTCAAAAGTTACCTGTCTTGTCTACTATGCGAATCAGCACTCACACTATCCGCCACACAACTGCAGTGCATCTACTCCGTTCGGGTTGTCGACATCAATACGATCCGCGCCTGGCTCGGACATGTATCCCTCGATACAACCCACGTCTATGCAGAAATAGATCTTGAAATGAAGGCTAAAGCACTCGCTCAATGCGAGGTTCCTGCATCAGCTTCGGATAGCATCGATAATTGGTCCAACAATCCGGAATTGATGTCATTCCTAAAATCACTGTAGCCGGAAAACACTTTACTTATGTGATGGTCGCGAACCTATATTTGTTAATAAAACAGTATGTTGCATATCCAAGGCAACATAAGTGCGGCCTTCACATAACGCATCTTATGTGCTATAGCACATAAGATGCGGTAGCTCCGCACGTCCGGTTTGATGAGCGGGGATGGGAAACGGGGCTATATGCTACCGCGCTCATCCTCGACTCTACTGTTTTCTGTTTGTTTTGAACTTCGAGGAATAGCTTTTAAATTATTTTCAAAACTGTTACATTGAAGATGTATCGGTGATTGCATGATATCCTTTTCCTATTGTTTCGGAAGCTGAAGCACTTAAGAATACCATTCGTATCTATAATCATCGAGAAATTCAAGGAATGCAAGAATGGTTGAGTTTTCAGAGGCCCAAAAAAATCAATGATACAGCGAGTAACCTTGAAACTGGCAGAACTCAAAGATAGTGCAAGTATGGTTGAGTAGTATGACTCTCGCAAATAGTTATAGCGAACAGACTATGACGGCTGGGAGGGAAAATCGGCATGGCAACTGCGGCCAACAGTTGCAGCTGCTGTTGCCGGGATGCTTCGCGATTGTCGGTTTGTTTATCATCGGCCGGCACAATTATCTTTTGTTTCATGCCCTGGTTGAACTGGGCGCGGTTGCGGTGGCATGGAGTGTCTTTTTTCTCGTCTGGAACGCCAGACGACTGAAAACACCCCCGGCATTCGTGATGCTGGGAATCGGCTACATGATCGTCGGCGCTTTGGATTTGTTGCATACCCTGGCCTACGAAGGTATGGGCGTTTTCCCGGGAGCGGGCACCGACTTGGCCACGCAGCTATGGATTGCGGCCAGATTTATCGAAACAGCGGCGCTGCTTCTTTTCCTCTTGTGTTTCAATGCAGGCGGGTTCTGTCGGTGGGGCGGGCACGCACTGACCGTC
>Ga0233431_1004719_pt1 | contig 14205 bp, 11 predicted proteins | sample SI_118_April2016_FD_179867 | JGI IMG/M metagenome (GOLD analysis project Ga0233431, IMG submission 179867) | Seawater microbial communities from Saanich Inlet, British Columbia, Canada - SI_118_April2016_200_MG | ecosystem: Environmental > Aquatic > Marine > Inlet | place: Canada: British...
AGGAACCTTTAGGGTAACAAACATTCTTAGTTGAATGGAGCAAGAAGAGCCGTATGAAGCGAGAGTTTCATGTACGGATCTGTGAGAGGCTGAGGGGGAAGCTCCCTCGGTCTACTCTACACAATTTCTAGTAAAGGCTTATACTTTTAGATACCAGGTCGTTACGTGTCCCTTAATTACCGGATTGAAAGGAAATAATAGTATTCTCGTCCAATCACTATATTAGTATAAAACAGGTAATTTAAATGGGACGAATGCTAACCAAGAAGAGGTCTGATGAACCAAAAATATGATGCTATTATTATCGGTGGCGGCCACAATGGATTGACAGCGGCTGGATATTTAGGAAAAGCCGGTTTAAAAACACTGGTCCTGGAAAAAAGAAAAATAGTTGGGGGAGCTGCTGTTACAGAAGAGATTCATTCCGGATATCGAATCAGTACGATTTCTTATGTTGTCAGTCTTTTGCAATCAGAAATTATCGAAGATCTGGAACTTAAAGCCCATGGATTTGAAATGCTTAAAATGGAAGGTGCCTTGGCGGTCTGTGGTGATGAACACTTGTTTTTAACAGGTGATAAGACTCATGATCGAAAGGAAGTTGATCGCTTTTCGGCCAATGATTTTGATGCGATGCTTAAATTTGATGGGATGGTTCAGGAAATGGGTGCTGTTATTCGCAATCAAATGCTAAGGGAACCGCCAAAATTGAATGCTGGCTTAAAAGATTTACTGGGTCTGGCGCGCTTGGGTTTGGATGTTCGAAAACTAACCCCTGGTTTACGTCATCGATTGCTTCAAATGTTAACCAGTAGCGCCTTTGATCTTATCGAACGGTGGTTTGATAGCTCGATGATTAAAAGTATGTATGGGTCTGCTTGTTTTTCCGGTAATTTCGCCAGCCTGAAGCAGCCGGGTTCTGCGATCCCGTTTTTTCATATGGCTATTGGAGAACTGGAAGGTGAACAGGGTGCCTGGCGAGTCGTTAAAGGAGGTATGGGGGGGATCACACAGGCCATGGCTTCTTTTGCTCAATCAAAAGGTGCAGAGATTCACACTAATGCAAGTGTAGAAAAAATACTGGTTGAAGATGGTCGAGCCACTGGTGTTAAGATGCAAAATGGTGAAACCCATAAAGCTCGTTGTGTCATTGCTAATACAGATCCTAAGCGCACTTTTCTGGAATTGATGGATCAAAATGAACTGGATGAAGATTTTTCCAAAGATATTCAACAGATACGGATGGGGCATAGTTCTCTTAAAGTCAATCTGGCTTTAAAAGGGATGCCTAAAATAAAATTTTTTGAAAATGAAAAAGATGGCCCCTGGCAAAAATCAGATATTTCGATATTTCCGGATATTAAAGGAATGGAAGCGAATTATTTTGCTGCTGCCCAGGGTAAATTACCTGAAGAACCCCGACTGGAAATCACCATTCCCTCAACAATTGACGACAGCCTGGCTCCACCGGGACATCATGTGATGAGTATACTGGCAAAATATTATCCCTATCATTTAGCAGACGGACTGGACTGGGATAGTATTAAAGACGAGGTCGCAAACCAAATAATCGACTATGCCACTAATACTATGCCTAACCTTAAAGATCTGATTGTTAAACAGCAAATGATCAGTCCCCTGGATCTGGAACGGGAATATGGACTGACCGAGGCTGATATTTTTCATGGAAGACATGACCTGGATCAATTATTCAGCATGAGGCCTCATCCTAAAGCCGCCCAATATCGAACACCTATTCAAGCGCTCTATTTATGCGGTTCAGGTGCTCATCCGGGTGGTGGCGTATCAGGAGCTCCGGGTTATAATGCTGCTTGTCGAGTGATTTCTGATTTAAAATGAATTTGTACTGGTAAATAGAAAAAAAACAATGTAATAGACGTCTATTCTCGAAAAATAATTTATATAGTTTACTAAAGTGAATTTGTAGGTTACTTTTTCACATCAAAAAATGATTGTTGAATGATTTGTTTTTTTTACGTAAAAAATAGTCAATAATTTTAGAAAGAGGAAAAAATGGCACTAGATCCAACAAAAAATCCTGATTGGAAAATCGCTCAAGAAGCGGAAGACGGAATGAAGACAGTCCAGGAACTTGCAGAAATATTAGGTCTTAAAAAAGAAGAACTTCTTCCCCAAGGACATTATTTTGGTAAGATTGATTATCGAAAAGTTTTGGACCGTCTAAAAGACAAGCCAAACGGTAAATATATTGATGTGACTGCGATTTCTCCAACTCCACTGGGAGAAGGGAAATCCACTTCAACCATGGGACTCGTTCAGGGTCTTGGTAAACGTGGAAAAAGCGTAACTGCCGCTATTCGTCAGCCATCCGGTGGACCAACTTTTAATGTTAAAGGTGGAGCAGCAGGTGGTGGATTATCACAGTGTATTCCTTTAACACCTTTTTCTCTTGGATTAACAGGTGATATCAATGCCATCATGAATGCACACAACCTGGCGATGGTTGCTTTGACATCTCGAATGCAACATGAAAGAAATTATGGCGATAAAACACTTGAAAAATTGTCAGGTATGAAAAGACTTGATATCGACCCTACCAGAGTTGAAATGGGTTGGATTATTGACTTCTGCTGCCAGTCTTTAAGAAATATCATTATTGGAATGAATGATGTTGGTGGAAAAGCTGATGGTTTTATGATGAAATCCAAGTTTGGTATTGCTGTTTCTTCAGAAGTTATGGCGATTTTAGCTGTAACTACTGACCTGAAGGATATGAGAGAACGAATGGGTAAAATTGTTGTTGCTTACAGTAAAAGAGGCAAGCCTGTTACGACTGAGGATTTAGAAGTCGCTGGTGCAATGACAGCCTGGATGGTTGAAGCGTTGAATCCAAATTTATTGCAAACATTGGAAGGTCAACCAATCTTAGTTCACGCAGGTCCTTTCGCTAATATCGCTATTGGACAATCCTCAATTATCGCTGATCAGGTGGGTCTTAAATTGGCTGATTATCACATCACAGAATCTGGTTTTGGTGCAGATATCGGTTTTGAAAAATTCTGGAACTTGAAATGTCGATACAGTGGACTTAAGCCTGATTGTGCCGTTGTTGTGGCAACAATTCGTGCGCTTAAATGTCATGGTGGCGCTCCTGTGCCAGTTCCTGGAAAACCAATGCCGGAAGAATATAGTGGAGAGAATGTTGAGTGGGTTGCAAAAGGTTGTGGTAACCTGATCCATCATATCCGAAACGTCCGAAAAGCTGGTATTAGCCCAGTAGTTTGTATTAATGCCTTTTTTACAGATACAGAAGCTGAAATCGCTAAAGTTAGAGAACTTTCAGAAGCTGAAGGTGCCAAGGTTGCCGTTTCTAATCATTGGGAAAAAGGTGGTGATGGTGCCTTGGAATTTGCTGATGTTGTAGTTGCCGCTTGTGAAGATGAAACAGATTTCAAATTCTTGTATGAATTGGATGAGCCTGTTTCTCAAAGAATTGAAAAAGTGGCTACTGAAGTTTATGGTGCTGATGGTGTTGATTATTCAAATGAAGCTGCTGCAGCGCTTAAGCGTATCGAAGCTGATCCTGAATTGTCAAAACTGGGTTTATGCATGGTGAAAACACATTTGTCTCTGTCTGATAATCCTGCCCTTAAAGGTGTACCAACTGGATGGCGCTTAAAAATCAGAGAAATTCTGACTTATGGTGGTGCTGGATTTATTGTACCAGTTGCCGGAACCATCAGTCTGATGCCTGGAACAGGATCAAATCCTGCTTTCAAACGTGTTGATGTTGATGTTGAAACTGGAAAAGTTCAGGGATTATTTTAATTACTGAATTGTAATCATTGAAACATCCCCTGGCGAACCAGGGGATGTTTCTTTAGTAGGACCCCCAACTGCTTTTGCTTAGTATAAAACTCCTCTTCCTCCCGGCTTCGAATTATTTCTTCTACTTGACCCTCATCTAAATTAGTGCAAAACCATTTTAGTCTTTTTTAATTGATGGTGACAAAAATCAAATGTTTATTATAAAAAGAACACTTCGATTTATGAACATTGTCTAATATGTAGAATATTCAACAATTTTAGTTATCTTTAATCAGGAACCCTTTAAAACCATGGATAAGGTATGGCAACAAAATATGAAATCACTTTTTTACCAGCCCATAAAACGGGAGAAGCCTATGACGGTGAAACTATTTTAGAAGCGGCTGCCCGTTTGAATGTAGCGATTCGTGCTGATTGTGGCGACGCAGGAATTTGTGGTAAATGTCGGGTGATCGTTGATAATATTGAAAACTTATCTGAGATTAATAGTACAGAGTTAGATGCTTTAAGTAACCGCCAGATTGAAGAATCCCAACGACTTTCCTGCCAATCTGAAATTGAAGGTCCAATCATTGTCACTGTTCCGGAAGAACTCAGTGATAGTACTGAAGTTTATGGAAAAACGGAATTAACCGGAACTTTTAAAGTAGACCCTGCGATTGAACGTCTGGTTATCGCTAAACAGCAATCTTTGGGCGTTGGTAACTCCGAAGAACGTAATCTGGCAGAATGGGTTCAGAAAAGAGTCAAGGAAGAACATGGAAAAGACATTCAGTTTAATGCTTTTGAACCATTAATGGAACTGGCCGAACCAGATGTGGTGGAATCAGAGCATACCCTGGTCAATCATTTTCAAAAATCGATTACTTCCGTTATTAAAGGTAAGAAAGAACGAAGTCTGGGTGTGGCCTTTGATATTGGAACAACGTCTCTGGCTGCTTACTTATGTGACCTGAAAACCGGTGAACAACTGGCTAATATTGCATCTTTAAACCCCCAACGCCGATATGGGGAAGATGTTATCAGTCGGATAACAAAAATTGATGAAGATCTGGCATATTTACAGAAACAACAGAAATTGATTGTTGACGGCATAAGTTTTTTAATTGAGAAATGTCTGGAAAAAATCGATGGTAGTATTGATGAAATTGATGAAATTGTGACTGGTGGAAATCCAACAATGACGCATATACTGGCTGGATTTAATCCTAACTGTATCGGATTGGCGCCCTATATACCTGTTGTTCAAAACCTTCCGGTCTTTAAAGCTTCTGAGCTTGGTATTAAAGTAAAACCAGCTGTACCCATTTACCTGTTTCCTATGGTATCCGGATTTATCGGTGGTGACACCATGGCTGTTATTGTAGCAGACAGACCTCACTTGCGGGATGAAACGACTTTACTGGTTGATATTGGAACTAATGGAGAAATTGTTCTGGGTAACAAGCAGGGACTTTGGACCACTAGTTGTGCTACAGGTCCGGCTCTGGAAGGGGCTCAAATTTCCTGTGGGATGCGGGCGGTATCCGGGGCCATCAGTAAATTTTTAGTGTCTGAAAAAGATAATACCAAGATGGATTTTTATACCATCGGTCAGGAAAGAGACATCCAACCGGTTGGTTTATGTGGTACCGGTGTGATTGACATTGTGGCTGTGTTGCGGCGATTAGGTATAATCTTACCTGATGGTCGATTTAATGGAGACGCATCCGGTGTTATTAAGAATGAAGATGGATTTCCCATGGAGTACTTGATTCCTGGAACCGATATCAATTTCTTCCTGAAAGATATCAGGCAGATTCAACTGGCCAAAGCTGCTTTGGGAAGCGGTATTGAACTCCTGATGCGTAAAGCCGGTGTCACTAAAGTAGATAAAACTATTTTGACTGGAGCCTTTGGCGCTCGGTTTAATGCACAGCATGCCTTGGACGTTGGTTTATTGCCACAAAGTCTTGCCTCCAGTGAAATTATCAGTATGGAAAATCTGGCTGGTGTTGGGGCGATTATGGCTTTGTTAGATAAGTCCTGTAGAGCTGAAGCAGAAGAAATTGCCAATCAGGTACGTTTCCTGGATCTGTCAAAAGAGCCGGATTTTACAACCAAGTTTGCTGAAGCGACCAGATTTCCAGATTTAGCTTAAACCAGGGGCTGCCATCATTTTTTTGATAGTAGCTCCATAATATAACAATTTTTTTTCACTGGTTTTAAATAAGGTAGAAATAATGAATGTTATTACTGATTTTAAAGTAGAAATTACATCTGAAGAAATTCTGGCAACCCAGAGAAAAAGAAAAAAAACTTCAGAAATTATTCGAAAAGCAACCGAGGCAGCCATTGAACTCTCCTATCAATTGATTGACCCAGCGCTATTATTCGAATGGTTTGAAGTCGTTTCTATTGAAGAGCAGCATGTTACTTTAAAATCTGAAACATCTGGCACTGAAAAACGGATCTTTGTTGGCCCCTATGTGAATGAATTAAAAGAAGCACAGCAAGTAATGGTTGAAGTGCATACCATTGGGCCGGCTCTGGAAAATAAGGTGCAGGAAATAAATCAAACCGGAGATATTTTGCCGGGGTACTTATTAGACTGTGCTGGGGTTGTGGCTTTGGGTAAAGTTAATATCAGTGCCCATCGAATGATAGAACAGATTGCTGTAGATAAAGGATGGGGTGTTGGAGCATCCTTAAGCCCGGGTTCACTTAAGGGATGGCCTGCGAATCGTCAGAATGAGTTGTGCTCAATGCTTGATTTGGATCAGATCGACGTACTTATTAATAAATCTCACTTATTGATTCCTTTAAAATCAGCCTCTTCAATGATTGGTATCGGCCCTGATTATACCAAAAAGAAAGTTGGTTCCATGTGCCACCTTTGCAGTTTAAAGGATTCCTGTTGGCGAAGAAAATAATTAGTTTCAAAGCTTTTGTTTATCCCTCCTGAAGTAATTTTAAACTTAGCGATTGAAAAAAATATGGTTAAGACACTGAAATTAAAAATAATCAAAAATAGGACTAAAATAGTATTGTTTAATTGTTTTATTTAGGGTAAGATGTGTTCAAATTAAAAAGTTATTGAAATAATTTTAAAGTTATCACATATTTTTAAAGGAATCGAAGTGATTGAAAAATATGAAATTCCTAATATAAGCAAATTTAAGGAGCGATTATGGATATTTTAAATATAGCCATTACGATGGAAGATGAAGGAGCGAAATTTTACCGTAGTTTAGCGGAAAAAACTGATAGTGCCGCGTTTAAATCCGTATTAAATTTAATGGCTAATGATGAAGATAAGCATCAGAAAGTATTTGAGGCCTGGCAGAAGAAAAACCAGGTACCTCTCGAGGATTCAACCGTTGTTTCTGAAGTGAATACGATCTTTAAAGCGGCGAATAAAGCCGATTTTGTTAATGCCCAAGATCAGTTGGACCTATATAATCAGGCTTTAAGTAAAGAAGGTGAAGCTATTGAGTACTATGAGAAGCTTAAAGCAGAACCTGAGCATGCTGCCAGTATTGAGTTGATCGATAAAATTATTAAAGAAGAGAAAAAACATCAGGCTATTTTAACGGATTTGATTGAGTATATTTCTCAACCCGATAGTTGGATCGAAAGTGCTGAATTTGGAGTGCGGGCAGCGTATTGATATCACCTCTTTTTCGACAACCCTGGCAAAGGGTTGTTCCAGTGGGAGACCTTATAAAAATCATTTGGTAAAAACCCGGAGCCATCCAAAAATTCGTGAACGCTTTCACTCCAGATTAATTTAAAAGTGTCTTTGAAGTTATTTCTAACAAAATGGTAAATTGCCTATTCGCAAAGAAGACCAGGTACTAAAAAATAGTAGTGCATACCATCAATAGATAAGAATTGTCCATGCCCCTGATAAACCTTTACTGCTTTATAAAAATAATTCTCATCAAACGACCATATTTTGAGACCAATATTCTCGCCCGTAAGAAAAATCATCTAAAGTTATAAAAAGACAAGTTAAATGAAAAATTTGAACAGTCTCTTTTTCCCACCTCATTAATTAAAGTTTCATATACTTGATGTTTGTAATAATTAATGTGACTTTTTGGTCAAGAGGATCAATATATGGGAAAATTAATAGGCTATGCCAGGGTAAGTACTAATGATCAAAATTTGGATTCATAAATTGATGAATTAGTAAACCGCTTCTGGAGATTTAGTTTTTAACATCTTTACAGCGTTGGCCCAATTTGAAAGGCAGTTAATTGTTGAAAGAACCAAAGCAGGTTTATCTATTGCCAGATCCAGGGGAAAAATCGGTGGCCGGAAACCGATCTTAGCTTCGGATCCGAAAGTCAGGCTGACTAAAAACCTTCATGCTGATGAAAGCATGAAGATTGAGGATATTTGTGAAAACCTGCAGTTCTCAAAAGCAACCCTGTACCGGTATATTGCACTTTAACACCTGGATCAATCGATTTAGGAGGAACTTGCGACGAGTAAATTCAGGTGGATCCTATTGTTGGACATTTGAAGCTGATGGTACTGGTGAACTATAGTGTAGGCCAAACTCCACTTTGAAATCTGTCGCCATTACTTGTGGAACTATTTTACCATGTTCTTTTGTTAATTCCACAATTCCATATTTTTCCAATGTCTTTAATGTTCTTGATAAATTTGATTTTTTCCGGTTGCTAAGTCGCTCTAGTTCAGCGATTGAATGAGGTTTATGATTAATAATCAGTCGAAGGAGTTCTTGGTTGTCATTGCCAAGAACCTGAGCCATTGATTTTACGGAATCAAACCATATCTTTGGTTCACCCTTTCTAGGCAAATATTTACCTTTTGCTATGGCTATGGTTCTTTGTATATAGTCTTTTTTTGATATTATTCCGACTTTCATTATTCTAGTAGTCATTTTTCCTCTCTAATTTGTGTATTTTTTAACATCGTTCCAAAAATCCTCTAGTAGCTGACCTGCGTTTTCAAACTCGTATGGTTTAGTGATTTCTTTATTATGTTTGTGATCCCATACAATCCTTTTTGTTCCATATTTCTTCTTTTTAGGTTTTATTCCATGAGCATTGTCATAACCTACAATTCGATTGTTATAACGATCATGTAGTGTCAGTGAATATTTGATCCCATGAGGTATATTGCTATTGGGTTCTACTTGTTTTACGTTAAACTTGGTCCAATATCCATTACTCATTGGAAAGATCTCACCGTCTAACAGAAGTAAAGTTTCTAAACCGGAATTGTCTTGGATATTATCCATATGTAATAAAACATCCTGATTAAAATTATCATCTAATGATAACTTTATCGTTGCAGAAAGATCCTATTTTGTCCAATTTTTATTTGGAAAATGAACCAGGAGATAGACTGTAATTCCTGCCCAATATATAGGTTTTATAGGGAGTGACCTTACAGTGGATTTTGAGCGCAACAAAAAATTCCACTGAACACACTTGTTAATTGTTGTGATTAGATTCGATTTTTATTCTTTCAGCAATCCAGACTTTTATTGTTGATTGCCTGGTAACACCAATCTTGCTAGCTTCACGATCAAGTGACTTAATTATCCAATCTGGAAAGTCAACATTGACTCGTCTTTGCTTTAAACCAGGCCGATTTTTTGTTGAAAGATCCAAATACGGTGATATATCTTCACCCTTATCAAATATTTTATCTAGTTCTTTAGCTTTCATAATATAACCTTCCTTCTCCATTTCTTGCTCTTTGAACTGAAATAATTCGAATTCGTTCTTCTCGTATTGTGAAAAAAGCTGTCCAAAGTTTATCACCATATGTAGCAATGAGTGCAAAACGTGGTTCAGTTTCACTTTTGGCGCGATTTGAAAACGATTCACATCATCCCAAAGATGTTTGGTCTCTTCAAAACCTATCCCATGCTTTGTCAGATTTGATTCACTTTTTTGTGGATTGTATTCAAACTCCATAAAGTATCCATTTAAAGTATAATAAATATACCATAAATGAATATTTATTATATTGAAGATACAAGAAAAAACATCTGATAGGAGTTTTTCTGGCTTTGTCGCAAAAAGGGGCCACCAGATAATTTGCGAAAACAAATTTTTTATTCAAGCAATTTGAGAATATAAGGTCAGTATAAACAAATTATGTGAGGATCAACAGCAAGTTCTCTTAAAACGTCACCTAAGTTTTTTCGTAAATGCCAGTATATCATCTTTTTTTGATACTTTGGTATCCATGTAAGTATGATACTTGCACTCCCATTTGGAATGACTCAAGCTTTGTGTTGGTTTCATTGAATTCTCTCTTTTTATGAACTTTGAGCAGCTCATACTAAGAGAGGTTTCTCTAAAATCCTGGAACTGTCAAACAGTGATGGTACACCCAGCAAAGTTGGGGTTTTACTAGATTTATTTAGATACAGGTAAGCATGGTATTTAATCATCACTATCTAGCCAACTTGAATATGGATGGCTATTGTTTTATTTAAGATCTTAATTTTAAATGAAAAATAAAAAAGTTGTGGTCCACCGGATTGTCATTACAGTTTGTCTTGGAAAAGGCTAAAAGATAGATCGTCTGTCAGTTGTTTTGCCTTTGTAGTGGAGCAAAGTTTTTCCGAGAATGAACTCGTTCAAATAAATTCAATAACGATAACATGATAAAATTAAAATCTCGAAATTTGTTTATTTATGGAATTTTCCTGTTTTTCAGCCTGGGTATATTACTAACTGTATCGGTGTTTTCAAATCTGAGACTGCAGACTTTTAATGAAACACATAGTATCGCCAACAACCTTCTCCTTAATTGGACCAAGGTGGAGATTTTGACGCGAAAAATGTTCATGACTTATGAACTTAAAAAAAATAGGAAAGCATGGATGGTAGTAATAAACCAATTTCAAAATGATTTTCAAGCTTTTATAAACTCATCGATCACTTTAGAAATCATCAAAGAAAATACAAATTTTCAACATGATGCGGCAATGATTGAGATGTATTGGGAAGTGATACACACAAGATTAAAAAATGCTGATAAGTCACTAACAAAACTACTTGAAGAAGACATAGAAGATTTAAATTCAGGCAACCTGCTTGTGGATTATGGCGAAGATTGGCACACTGGGCAATATTCAGAAAACCTGATAGCAGCCATAGAAGATCTGAGGTTGTGTTTAACACTATCCCATGACTCTTTTACTAAATCTCTCAGCCAAGTTAGTCATTATGTGGCAGAAAATATTCAAACTCAAATCAAACGATTATACTTCAGCACCTTATTGCTCATTGTGTTTATTTTTGGATCAATTGTAATATTCATCATGTATCGTTTAATGGAGATGGCACAAAGCAGTGAAGCATCGCAAAAACATGCCTCAGAACTTCTGAACGAAATCGAGGTTCGTAAACATGCAGAAGAGTTACTTCAATCCGAACGGGAAAAGCTTTATGGTGTATTGAATGCAATGGGTGAAGGAATGTATATTGTCAACAGAGATTTTAATATTGAGTACCAAAACGCTACTCTTGATAAGACTTATGGTAAGGTTAATGAAGAAAGGTGTTTTAATAAATACGCGAAAAGCGATAACCCTTGTAAATATTGCCTCGTTCAAAAAACTATTGAATCTGGTGAGATTCAACAAACAGAGGCGTCATTAGATGACGGTAGGAGCTTCGAGTTTATCTATTCACCTTTTATAGACGTGGATGGCAACCCAAAAACTATTATATTATGGTATGAGAATACAGAAAAAAAGAGAATCGAAGCAGAAGTAATGAATACAAGTCATTTAGCTTCAATAGGAGAACTTGCTGCAGGTGTCGCGCATGAAATTAACAACCCAATTAGCGGTATTATCAGTGTCGCAGAGATATTGAAAGATCTATATCAAGAAAAAGAACATGGTAACGAGTTACTCGATAGGATTATAAAAGAAGGAGACCGGATCGCAAAGATAGTCAATAATCTTTTGTTTTTCTCAAGGAATCGTCAGAAAATTTACCTCCCGACTCATGTTCATAATATTCTCACAGATTCGTTCGGGCTGCTGGAAAGACAGATCACTAAAGAAGGAATTAATCTTATTTTTAGCCTTCCATCTAAGCTCCCAAAAATAAAAGTTCAAAGCCAGGAAATCCAACAAGTCTTTTTAAACCTTATTAGTAATGCCAGATATGCACTTAATAATAAGAAATTTCAAAAGGACGATAAATATAAAATTTTGGAAATCAGAGGACAATTAATAGATGATGAAGTGGGAACATTTGTTAGGGTGATTTTTTATGACAAAGGTATAGGAATACCGAAAAATATGATAGGGCAGATATGTAACCCTTTTTTTTCTACAAAACCCCGTGGTAAAGGTATTGGATTGGGATTAAGCATTTGCCATGGGATTATTAAAAGTCATGGAGGCAGACTCAAATTTCAGAGTATTAGTGGAGAATACACAAAGGTCATTGTTGATCTTCCTGTGGCATAAGAGCATACGATTGTATGTCAGTATTTGAAAAAGAGCTTCCCCAATTTGCTTTTAGGAATCAAATGAAACCAAAAGTGTTAATTCTATTCAATTGAACGATATTTAATAGCTTTCCTCAAATAGTTTACTAATGATTTCTACTGCTCATCACACAACTTACCGTTCCTCTCGCAATTTCATAATTTTAAAATAAACCTGAACGATGTGTTTGGTATTTATTTGATATGGCTATTGGTATAAAAAACAATAAGAAAGCATTGTTAATTAATCGAGAAGATCATGTTCTGAATTTGGTGTTGCACCTGGCAAATAGTAAAATTTGATTTAAGATGTTTTTTCATAAATTTCTCCAATGTTGCCAATAAAAAATTTGTTAGGAAATGTGGGCTTTCAAACCAATTGATCTGTCTCTTTTAATAAGTTAACGTCTAGCAAACTGCCTCCCGCCTAGATATATAAACGCCTATAGGTTATCTGAATAAAACAATTTTAGACTAATTGAGAGCCAATTTAGGAAATACATTCCTGAAACGGCGGAATCTACATTTTGGTAATTTTCAGACGTTTTCCAGCATTGATGTTGGAACGTGTCATGACACACATCTAAGAATTCTTTGCTGTTAATGTTCAAATCTTAATTTTCAGCATCACACCTCTGATAATTACGTTATGGTTTTTAAAACATCGTTAACAATTATCATGGCACAAACGTTGAAAAAAGAAAAATTTCGAAGAAGCTTCTTCGAAGGTAATATGCCAACAGAGAGTCACCTATTAACAAAATCAGAATTAATGGCGTATTTTAAAAGATCGACTAACTCTAATAATTATGGAGAGCACGATGAAAATGAAATTAGCATGTATGATTATGATAAAACTGATAATATTTAGTCTTGCTGGAACCGGATTGGCTGGTGAATCAATTAAAATAGGAACCCCTTTAGCTCTGACTGGTCCCTATGCCGGTGATGGAGTCTCTTATTTTCGAGGCATTAAGATGGCAGTTGACGAAATTAACGAGGCGGGTGGCTTGTTAGGTCGGCAGATAGAAATTGTAAAATTTGACACTCAGGATTTTGCTCCCGAAAGAGTAATGCAAGCAGCTGATACACTTATCAGAAGTGAAAGAGTACACGTGTTGCATGCTGGTTGGGCAGGATGGGGCCAAGATGTAAGAGCCTATGGGAAATACAATGTTCCAACTTTTGTATTCAATGGCTCTCTAAATTCTGTTTTAGTATACCGTTCCAACAAAAAAAAATATTCTAATTGGTTTCATTTAACCGATATTGAGAAAAACTTCTCAATTGATGAAGCTTTTGTCATGAAAAACCTTCCATATGAATTTCCTAATAGAAAGCTGGCCATAATAGCCACTGATGATTCATGGGGAACAGAAATCGCGAAAGGTTTGGTTGACAACGCAAAAGACGCAGGTTGGGAAGTTGTTATGAAAGAAGTTGTTCCATATGGCACTATGAAATGGGAACCATTATTGACAAAAATAAGGAGATTAAAACCGGGTTGGATCAAAGTTGAGATCGCTAGTGCACCGGAATCAAATGCCTTTCTGCGTCAGTTTCTAAAATCCCCCACCCAATCATTGCTCCACCTTGGATACGGAGCTGTATTGGAAGATTTCTTGTCCAACTCCGGTAAGGAAGCAGAGGGAGTCATCGCATCAAATGCCTTAGCCATTCCTGAACCTTATCCTACTCCAGAAGCCGAAGCTTGGGTAAATAATTACATTAAAAGATTTGGAAGCTCACCAAGAACCAACTCTCTCCCGGTGTATACCGGTGTTAAATTTTGGGCTGAAGCAGTTGAGAAAGTCGGTAAAGTGGATGATTACGAAGCCATCAACGCCTATGTAGCGAATAACAAATTCAAAACCGTTGAGGGACGTATGATTCAGTTCGATGAAGATCATAAGA
>Ga0233431_1004721_pt1 | contig 14199 bp, 9 predicted proteins | sample SI_118_April2016_FD_179867 | JGI IMG/M metagenome (GOLD analysis project Ga0233431, IMG submission 179867) | Seawater microbial communities from Saanich Inlet, British Columbia, Canada - SI_118_April2016_200_MG | ecosystem: Environmental > Aquatic > Marine > Inlet | place: Canada: British...
AAATCTTCTGAGAAAAGAACGAAGTGACAAACGAGGGATAAAAGGCAAACGTTTAAGAGCCGGGTGGGATAACGACTATCTGCTCAAGGTGCTGGCCGGGGCATAAAATTTGATGCGATTGCCCTATCCACTTCACCTCTAAACAGGAGAAGAAGATGGAGCATAATATTTTTTTATGTCAATATTTTATTCCAAACCCAGATAAAGAAGATCCTCAACTACATTGATTTTTTAAAGAGATGATAAGGAATTGTTATTTTGAATCAATCTGCCTGTATCTGCAACCAGGGCCTGGAGAAATATAATAAGGGCAAACCAGGAACGGGGGGCAGTCTTGCATTTTGCACGGGATTGTTATTCCGAAAGAATTTGACTGGAAATAAACTAAAAGTATAGGTTTATATCTAGTAAAATTATTTTCAGAGAGACAACTGAGTAGTTCAGCTGATATGGAAAAAATGAATGGGACGAAATTCACTATCAAATTCCGTATCTAAACTTAAAAATTAGAAAACGTAAAAAGAAACATCGGTAAAATTGGAACAATTGTCACTTAATAGTCAATTTAATCAAATACTAAAAAAATTATGCGGATAACACCAGCATCACCCGCCACACCCGCTGCTCTGGGCGTGGCGGTTGATGCTGGTGTTACAATGCGTAAATTACGCTGTTCCAGGAGAATGTAATATAATTGGAAGATGTTTGGAGAAATGTACGAAGTCTTGATCTGTAGTGAAAATCCCAAGATCATGGTTTGCAGCAGAACAAAGCTTCCACATTGTATGAGACGTTGGGAGTCAGGCCGAGTACAGGCCAAACAAAGTCAAAACAGGTTCGCTCTCTTTTGAAAATGTCTCAGTTTGATGTCAATTGGACATTGCCAAGCAGAATGGAGAGAAATCCAAAGGCATGGCTGATAACCCTCAATGGATTTATCGTTGATGTAAGAACTCAACCTAAAGAAATACAAGAGATTGCATACGAAAAAGGTCTGATTCCCTATCTACCAGAAACCTAAAAATCCAACAAATGTTTCACCGGAGCGTATTAGGCCACCGCAGGGTGAAAGTAAGTGATTCTTGGCGAGATCATCTTTAATGCACCACTGGTGCGGCGCCCGGTGAATTCAGCGTTCGGCGAGATAAGGTTTAAACACATAAATGAAATATGAAAAAAACATGGGTCTATGATCCACACTCTGGTGGTATCAAGATACCAGAGACGGTGAGAGTTTCTACCCGTAAACGGATTTTAGAATATGCAAAGAAGCACTATTCGGGGAAATATTTAAGGATCGATATTCGCTTTCGTGGCCAATTATGCTACATCGACGCATATACAGAGCCTTATGTCCCTCTTGACTTTGATACCTCGCTATATGGTAAATCTCGTGAAGAACGTATTGAATATTTGAGAAATGTGCCTACCCACTTGTGCCGCTTACGTTACTTTGGGGACGAAGACAACTGGTCAATGGCTTTCTTCACTTATAGCAATGAGAAGTATGAGCCTTCTTTTTTCAACAACGGCAGCTTCCATGGTACACCAGAACAAGCTTTTGAAACATCTGCGGTATATTTACAGGATTAAATCTAATTATCAGAGCCGAACATTAACATGAAGGGATTACAGTAATTGAAGTGATTGATATGGAGGGAAACGGGGTGTTCGTCTTTTGTGGCGGATCCCGGGCAGCCTTTTTTTCCCGTAGGCCAAGGTGCCTGGGAATCTCATGTATGATCGGGCCCTCGGTAATAAACGCGATAACCCTCATAATCCCCATACATTCCGGGCAGATCAGTGGATCCCGTTTCCAGATTTTCTTAATACACTCGCACCAGGTGAGAGACGGCACTTTTCTTCCCTGGGGAGGAATCCGCGCGTGATCCACCCAAGTTGGCACAAAAGGGGGAAATCGACCTTAAAAAATCAGAGATTTGACCGTCACTGGAAAGACCTGTCCCTTAACCAGCGGTTCACCGATGTCGATCCAGTCTCCTTCATTGAGAATCAGTTCATCCAGAGACAGCAAATTCGTTTTCAGGCGGGTCTCTCGGCGCATGACATTTCCCACACTGCTGGCGATATCCCCTTCAAAAATTAGAATAATCGGGATTTTATTCATAATTGAATCAGGCAGCGCCGCTTCAATGGATTTGGCGAACAGTTCAAGTTTGGGATAGGAGGCGTTGACAGGATCTTTAAAATACAAGGCCACTACCTCTTCACCTTCGTTGATGTCAAATCGTTGAAATGAAATATTTATCTGGGATATGACATGTTCGACACTTAACTTCGATTTTTCAACATCCACCCTGATGACGGGGATATTTCTGAGGGGAAATGCTAGATGATCATCCATATATCCGGAAGACCCGGAAATTGATAAAGAGTAGGCTCCTGCACCGATTACAGTGGCCCTGATTTTGTTGATGGGTTCCACCACCGGAGACTTCAGCCGGGGCATCAGTGCTGTGATCTTAGCGGCCAGAATTTGCCCGATGTCGTCGCAATATTCAGTATTCCCATAGATAAACTCTGCCACTCCTCCTGAGAAGATATATTCATCAACAGTTCCAGGAAAATCAAGATCAGCGGTTACCATCAAATCGGTTGCCATGGCAGAATGGGCAGGGCCAGTCATGACCTCGAATAAAACTTCCGCCAGCAAAGCGGCTAACCTTTCCACCGCTACCCCCGGGATTTTGTCCCCGATGCGGTAGTTCCAGCCAAGATGTTCCATAACATGTCTGGCGGGTTCGTCAATCCGCCAGATTGTGCCATCAGGATTTACCGCCAGCAGTCTCCCACCCACTGATACGCAACTGGTGGAAATAATCTCTCCGTTTTTTGAGATCGCCAGATTTGAAGTGCCACCCCCAATGTCGCAGGATAAAATTGTCTTCTGCCCCGTTTTTGATCTAGCCGTCGCACCAGATCCCAAAGCAGCAATCAGGCTTTCAAAATTTGGTCCGGCCGTGGCTGAAACAAATTTCCCGGCATCGTTGGATATTGCGTCGACTATTTCTCTGGCATTTATTTTATTGGCGGATTCTCCTGTGATGACCACGGCACCCGTTTGAATATCTTCGACCTTTACGCCCGCCACATCACACTCTTCCTTGATAAAACCCGTTAACTTGTCGATATCAATGGTATCATCGTCCAGCAAGGGTGTATTGATGATGCGGCCCTGATAAATAATGTTTCTCTGCTTGATGACAAACCGACGGGAAGCTGACTTTTCCTCTTTTCTCAGCAAGAGTTTTGAAAGAACCAGATGACTGGTTGAACTTCCGATGTCTATGCCGATTGAAACCAATTCAATCTTGTCAGGACTCATTATTCTTGCTCAAATCTAATAGTGTTGGATCAATGTCATTAACGTAAGCACCAACTCCTGTGCCTGAGACGGGACCATAACAGACACTCTGTGCTCTAATAATACTTAAGTTAATGACATTGAGTGTTGGATTCAACCACAGTTCATTGCGATCAAAAAAAGTCACCGGTTAACGATACCTTTCTGCCATTGGCAAACTGTATCTGGGATATCATAAAGTTTGCCCAAAGGCTAAATTTTTGTTCAGGTGGCTGAACAGCAGATGTTTTTTCGAAGACATATATGATGCAGATCAATTTCTACAAGCTTAGGTCTTTAGTGTCTCAAGGCAAAGCCTTAAGGTAACAGCAAAATTTCTAATTTATAAACTCAAAAAGAAAACGGTTTATCATGATGAACCGGTTGACCCTTTACCGTTCAGGGAAAGGTGAACGATCCCTTACGGCCCGGGAAAGAAGTTGAAACGATTTCAAATCGTCAAATAGTGACGAGCTTTCGCAAAAATCAAAAAGGAGACTGAGATGACGATAGATGCGGATAAATTATCAGGAGCCGAGAGCTTGCGTGCAACCAGGTCCTATGGCAAAATCAGATGCCACAATCCAACCTGCATGGAAAGAATGGTTCCGGAACCCGGGGCAAAACATGCCAAATGCCCCACTTGTGCCATGGAATATCGGATATACTGGGTTAATTCCACCCTTCCCCGTGTTCGAGGACCGGTCTGGGAGGTAAATCGAAAACTGGCTGAGGAAAAATTAGCTAAGATGGGGGGAAAATAAAATGGCTTTAGACAGAAAACTTGCAATTATAGATCTTTCCACCGGTAAGATTGAAACCAAAGTGATACCCCTGGACCTGCGCAAGAAATTTTTGGGCGGCAGAGCACTGGATGCATATCTGCTTTACAACCATACCAAAAAAGGGTGTGATCCTTTAGGTCCCGGAAACACACTGCTTATCAGTGGTGGCATTCTCACCGCCACTTGTGCCTCGGCCACAGCCAGAACCCATTTCATGGCCAAGTCACCTCTGACCGGTTTGCTCGGCAGTGCCAATATGGGGGGCTTTTTTGCTCCTGAACTGGCCTGGGCCGGTTTCCATCACCTGGTCATCAAGGGAAAAGCCAAGAAGCCCGTATATATTTACATTCATAACGGTGAGATAGAAATACGGGACGCCGCTTATCTGTGGGGTAAAACCACCACCGAGACTCAATGGGCCATCAGGGAAGAAATGGGAGATGAAGAAATAAAGTCTTGCGTGATTGGTCCGGCTGGAGAAAACCTGGTCACCTTCGCAAATATCATGACCGGGATTAAAAATGCCGCCGGCAGAACCGGCATGGGATGCGTGATGGGGTCCAAGAACCTGAAGGCAGTGGCTGTGCGCGGAACCATGGATGTCAAGATAGCTCACCCCGTGGAAGCCCTTGAATTCAATAAGCGCTTTATCGAACAAATAACCAGCGCCAAGGTCAATCAGACCCAGGGCGTTTTAGGCACTCCCTTTATCTGGGGGGCCACAAACTCCTGGGGTGGCGTCAGAACCCGGAATTTTCAATACAACCAGTGCGAGGATTCTGATGATATAGAACCCGAACGCATCGATGAAATCTGCACAGAAACCATGGGCCCCCATCATATGACGGGTTGTTTTGGTTGTCAGGTTCACTGTCGAGCCCAGTATAAAATCCCTTCCGGTCTCTATGCCGGCAAATATGATGAAGGCCCCGAATATACCTCACTGGGTGCTTTCGGCGGCGAACCGGATTGTAAAAGTGCGGTCACTGTGCTGACGGGCAACCATCTGGTGAATCAATATGGCATGGATAATCTTGAAATTGGCAGCCTGATAGCCTGGGCGATGGAACTCTACGAGAAGGGAATCCTTACCAGCAAACAGACCGATGGCCTTGATCTGAAGTTTGGAAATGACGAGGCTCTGCTGGAAATGATTACCCGTATTTGCTACCGGAAAGGCTGGCTGGCCGATGCGCTGGCTGACGGCGGCATACCGGCTTCTGAAAAAATCGGTAAGAAATCCTTTGACTATCTGATTCAGGTTAAAGGGATGAATAACCTGCACTCCGATGAAAGAGGCACTCCGGCACTGGCCTTGAACAGCGCCACCGCTTCCAGAGGATCCGACCACCTGAGAAGCCGCCCCGCCATCGATCTCTATCATCTTCCGGAAAAAGTTCTGCGCCGTATTTACGGTAACCCGGTTCCTTATGATGGCCCTCTGAGCTCTGATCATACAGAATATAAGGGAAAACCCTGGCAGGTTTTCTGGCAGGAGAACTGCTATATGGCTGTGGATGCTCTGGGCATCTGTAAATATCATACCGTCTTTCTGGGAGCAACCCTGCCCAATTTTGATGACTGGCCGAAGGTTATCTATTACAACACCGGCCTGGAAATGACGCCGCAGGAAATCTTTGAGATCGCCGAACGCAGCAATATGGTGGAGCGGATGTTCAACCTCAGGGAGGGACTGACCAGAGATGACCTCAAAAAAGGCGATATGCTGAATCATCGGTATTTTGACGAACCCTGCAGGCGGGGTGCCCTGGATGTCGTCGGCGCCAAGATTGATAAGAAGAAGTTCATGAAGATGGTTGATGAACTATATGAGTTCAAAGGGTTGGATAAAAAAGGGATTCCGAAACCGGAAACATTGAAAAGGCTTGGTCTGAACAAAGAGCCGTCTCACCAACTGTGACCAAATTGCAAGGAGATAATTAATGGATAAAGTATTGGCAATAGAACATGAAAAATGTACCGGATGTCGGCTCTGTGAACTTGTTTGTTCGGTAAAACACGATGGGGTTTCAAACCCGGCGCGCAGCCGCATCAGGGTCATGAAATGGGAAGCTGAGGGGTTGTATATCCCGATGGCCTGCAGACAGTGTGACGATGCTCCCTGTCTGAATATCTGCCCGGTTAAAGCCATTTCCCGGGATCAGGAGTTGGATTTTGTAAGGGTTGACCATGACATCTGTATCGGGTGTCGTTCCTGTGTCGCCATCTGTCCTTTTGGTGCCATGGGCTATAATAGTATCGACAGTAAGGTGATCAAATGCGATCTCTGTCATGGTGATCCCCAGTGTGTGCGCTTCTGTGATGTGAAGGCCGTCAATTATGTAAGTACCACCCAAATCAATTTGAACAAATCAAGGGAATTTGCCAAGAAAATATCGGTGGTCAGCAAAGAAGCCGAAGCCTTATAATGAACTATGACGATTCAATATAAGGCGCCCAGTGTTAAAAAAGCATTTCAAATTCTGGAATACATCTCTAAAAACGAACAGGGTTTTCGCGTCAGTGAGCTTTCCAGAGAGCTCAACGTCAGTAAAAGTACTGTCCACGGTATAACCTCGGCGTTGGAGGATCTGGGTGTGATAGAGAGAGACCGGGACAATAAACGATATGTTCTGGGACTCACCCTGATTGAGCTGGGGCGGACAGCTTTTTCCCGCCTGTATTTTCGAGAAGCAGCCCGTCCAACCTTACAGGCATTAAGGGACAGCGTTCATGAAACCGTTTTTCTGGGGGTCAGAAACGGAAATCATGTGACGATTATCGATGTGGTGGAAGGCAGGCACGAGCTTAGAATTTCAGCGCCCATCGGCACAAGGCTGCCATTGCTGGCAGGCGCCGTAGGTAAAATACTGCTATCTATCTTGGAAGAAGATCAGGCCTTGGAACTAATCAAGGAATTAGGTCTGACCAGGGCAACCAGCAAAACGATTACGGATCAGCAGCAGTATCTTCGCGAGCTGAGGAAAACCAGGGAAAAAGGGGTGGCCACCGATTATGAAGAATATATATCCGGGGTCAGAGCGGTTGCTGCGCCGCTTGTGTTGCAGGAGCGTGGTTTGACTGCTGCCATCTGGGTGGTAGGATTCAAACCGAATTTGCCTGCTGAAAAGATGGCATCCCTGGAGAAAGCAATTGCGCGAGCAGTGATAGATATCAGGCAGAAAATTGAAGCCTCGGAGAAACCAGGTGCTACACACATAAACGACTGGTAATCGTGGCCTAACAGGAAAAGAGAAATGGGGAGTATTTCAGAATGTATCGTGGACCGGGTTCGTCATGGATTATACCAAGACTGGTTAGCTGCTGAAGACAAAAATCTGGATTTCAGAAAACGACTCGCCAAGGTGACCCGTCTGGTCACCGAAATCACGCTGGGCAGGGGCAGTTTATCCTATTTACCCACCCTGGAAGCGCTGGGGCAGGAAATGATGGAGAAACAGGTACCTGGTGCCAAGACACTGTTAAGTTCGTTGCGAAATTTTAAGGCACAATGGCAGATTCATATCGAGAAACAGGAATGTTCGGCTAAAGTCTGTTTTCAACCTCAGCCACCCCCCTGTCAGGTAGCTTGCCCAGCCGGGATTGAAATCCCAGGTTTCATGGCCCAGATTGGCCATGGAAAGCACCGGGCCGCCATCGAAATTATTACCAGGGATAATCCCTTCCCTTATGTCTGTGGCCTGATCTGCCCGGCACCCTGTGAAGAAGCCTGCCTGCGGAATGATCTTGATCAACCGGTAAGCATCAGACCCATGAAAGCAGTCGCTGCCAAGAATACCTTGTTAAAGGCAGGATATTCTTTGCCTGCCCTTTCCCAGCCTTCCGGTAAGAAAGTAGTCGTTGTGGGGTCGGGACCCGCCGGTCTGACGGCAGCCTTTTTTTTGGCACAAAAAGGTCATCAGGTGGATGTGATGGAATCGCAAAAAGAACCTGGAGGCATGTTGCGCTACGGAATTCCGGAATACCGGCTGCCCAACCGGATCCTGGATCAGGAAATAGACTGGATTAAGCAACTGGGTGTCAACATCATCACAGAGCGGGAAATAAATCACCTGAACCAGCTATATGGCCAGGATTATGATGCCATTTTTCTCTCACTGGGAACTCAGCTCACCAGGAGCATACCACTGGAGGGCAGGGACCTTCCCTTTGTCTGGGGGGGTATTGAATTCCTTAAAAAAGTTAGCCAGGGCGAAAACCCCAGGGTTGGGCCAGGTGTGACAGTGATTGGCGGGGGAAATGTGGCGATTGACGTGGCTATGACAGCCCTGCGCCAGGGTGGCCGCCAGGTCAGTCTGGTCTGCCTGGAAAACCGGGAGGAGATGCCAGCCAGCCCCCATGAGGTGGAAATGGCTCTGGAAGAAGGGATTGTGATTCACAATTCCTGGGGTCCCCTCAGCATTTCAGAAAAGGGTGAGTTTAAATGCAAATCCTGTGTTCAGGTATTCGATGACCAGGGTCGTTTTAATCCCGAATTTGATGAATCAACCACCACTACTTTTGAGGCCGATCATTTGATTCTGGCGATTGGTCAGGCAGCGGATTTAAGTTGTCTTGAAGATGACAGCATCATCGAGATTCAACAAGGACTGATCTGTATTAACAAAAAGTCAGCGGCCACGGCTAAATCGAGCGTATTTGCCGGGGGTGATGTGGTTCATGGTCCCAATACCGCCGTGGAAGCAGTCAAAGCCGGAAAGGAGGCCGCCGTTTCCATCAATGCCTACCTGAGCGGGGATACAGTCGGAAACTCGAAGCCAGTGGATAGAAAAGTCGGTGAAGTCCCATCACTGCGGACCAACATTGAGGAACGAACCTTTTTAAAAAGGTCGGATATGCCGACTCTCGAACCCGTGAAACGGCAGGACAATTATCAACCGATTGAATTGGGACTAACCGATGAGATGGCACTGGACGAGGCCAAACGCTGTCTCAGGTGCGATATTTGTAATGGCTGCGGATTATGCGAACTGGTCTGCAGCGAAATCGGCGGTGAGGCCTTGCGCCTCAAGGAAACCAAAGCCGGCCGCCTTGTCTACCATCATTTCCAGCGACCCAATGAAAATTGTATTGGTTGCGGGGCCTGCGCAGAAATCTGTCCCACCGGGGCCATAAAAATAGTTGATCAAAGAGCGGTACGATCAACTGTGTTTACCGGTTCAGCAGTTTGCGAACAGGATATGACTATCTGCAATTCCTGTGGCAAACCGTACATTGCGCGACGACACCTGGAACAGCTCAAAGACCAGCTTCCTGCTTCAACCATTCTCGATGTTCCGGTGTGCCCTGATTGCGCCCGCCGTCAACATGCCAGAAAATTTTCCAGTCTTGCGTAAAATATCGTGGTTTTGACTCTGTAGACAACCGCCATTCGGGGACTTCTTCAAACAAACTGGCATGGCGCCAGCGTCACAACGAAGAATGAAAAAAGATCTGAGCCTAAATTGGGGGACATGATGCTTTTTTTCTATCGTGTCCCCTAATTTAGGTGGGATGAACAGCAACATTAAATAGATACGATAAAATATCAATCACTTGAGTGTCTTTTTTCATACAAAATAGTTGAAACAATTAACGGAGCAGCTTGTGAGCGTAAAGATTCACCTTCATCTAACCCATCGTCACTACGCCGGCGGTCTTGAAACCGTTGAAACCGAGGGAAATACCGTGGGAGATTGCATGGATGACCTGCTGCGGCAATATCCTGGTTTGGGAAAAGAGCTTTTTGAGAAGAAAAGAAAACTGAAAGGTTTTATCGAACTTTACCTCAATTCAGAAAGTACCCATCCCGATGAACTTTCCACCAGGGTGGAAGACGGGGATGAGATCCAAGTGCTGATCATGCTGGCTGGAGGTTGATCTGATCCCCGTCTTCCACCCTGGTTCTTCGCTACGAGTCTCGCGAATTCAGTGTGTCAAGCACGGAATGACGGCACGCAAGAAAGAACTCCGAACTGCTAAGTTACTGAGAAAAGCAGTTATCCTAAAATGCTTTCTATTTTATGAATTAAATCCTCTATGTTAATAGGTTTCGAAATGTAATCATCAAATCCCGCTTCCAGAAATTTTTGCTCGTCACCCTTCATGGCAGAAGCAGTTAGGGCAAAAATGGGAATATGTTTCTGGGATTGTTTCCTGATCAGATTCATTGCTTCTGTACCATTCATTTCAGGTAACTGAATATCCATTAAGATCAAATTATGTTCTTTTTTTGATGCCTTAATCACAGCTTCTTCACCACTTTCGGCGAAATCAAGTTGATAATTATGTAAGGCCGCTGCAATCAGCTCCCTGTTTGTCAGGTTATCCTCTGTCACAAGGATATCTACGTTCTTTGTGACAGCAGTTGCCATTTCGGTTGACGGGTCAGCTATCTTGTCATTGAGCTGCTCTTCGACTGAGATTCTTCCTGGCAAAGTAATAATAAAACGACTTCCCTGCCCTATTTTACTCTTTGCACAAATTGTCCCCTGGTGCATCTCCAGTAGTTTTTTTGATATCGAGAGACCCAAACCGGTTCCCGATTTGTTTAAACTATTGCTTCCCGCTACCTGTTCAAAAGGGTCAAAGATTCTTTCAAGATAATCTTCAGGAATACCAACTCCCTCATCCCAAATAGTTAAAATGAAGCTATCTTCTTTCACGGAGGCATCTATTCCTACTTTTTTGCCCGATTCAGTGAATTTCACTGCGTTAGACAGCAGGTTGTATATTACCTGTTTCAATCTTGTCTCATCACCAATTATCCACCCAAGATCTGGTTGCAGATTAGTTTCAACATGGACTTTCTTTTGATAGGCAATTGCTTGAATGACACCAGGTGATCTCTTTAACATTTTTCCAAAATCAAACGGTTTAAAATCAATTTCTATTTTTCCAGCTTCAATTTTGGATAGATCAAGAATGTCATTTACCATTTCAAGAAGATGGTACCCACTTGATTTGATATTGTTGAAATAGCCCTGTCGTTTCTCGGTTAAACTCTCGGATATTTGCTTTTCTAAAATTTGACTGAAACCAATAATTGAATTCAAGGGGGTTCTCAACTCATGGCTCATATTGGCTAAAAAAGCTGATTTTGCCTGGTTGGCCACTATTGCTTTTTCCTTGGCAATTCTCAGATCAATCTCCATCTGCTTGCGCTTTGAAATGTTACTTGCAATACTATTACTGCCGATCAAATTGCCACTATCATCATAAAAAAAACTGGTTGTCCAAAGCATATGATTCGATTGACCGTTTCTATTCAGTTGTCGATTCTCTATAGTTCCATAGGTTTCATGTCCCTCAACCATTTTTTGAAACCATTCTTGAGTATATCCTCTATCATCGGGATGGATAAAATCAAAAGCGGATTTTCCGATACTTTCCTCCGGTGAATATCCAAAAATATCGTTTGATACGTGATTGATATAGACAATATTTCCATCAGCGTCCACACGGGTAATCAGGTCAGAGGTCCCTTCTACAAATTCCTGGTAACTGCTTTTGCTTTCCTGCAACTCTTTTTCGATTTGCCTCGCTTTCGTTATATCATTGAAGGTTGTAAATACCCTGAGGGAATCTCTATCACCTTTCGTAACCTGGGGAACAGAATTGAGCAGGAGCCATCTGTAATCTTCTCTTTGGGGATTGAAAACCCCCATCACAACATTGTTCACGCTTTTTCCCGTTTTCAACGCAACGATTGCGGGATGGGCTTCCCCCGGATAATCTGTACCGTCTTCATGGATGGGTTTCCATCTGGGATCAACCGATGTTCGGCCCAGCATTTGATTCAGTGACAATCCCAGTATTTTTTCGGCTGCCGGGTTCGCATCCTGGATATTGCCATCAGCATCCTGGACAACCACACCATGTTCCATGGTGGCAAATAGCAGCCGATATTTTTCTTCACTTGCTTTAAGAGACGCCTCGTTGTTTTTGTTTGCTGTAATATCGTCTTTGATAGCTACGTAATGAGTCATCTGGCCGGAGTGATCTTTTACAGGTGAAATCGTGGCTAATTCCCAATATAAGCTCCCATTTTTGTTCTTACTGACCATTTCACCTCGCCAGGGGGCTCCATTTTGAACCGTATTCCAAATCTTGTGATAGAATTCGGGGGGATGCTGATCTGATTGCAATTTCCTCAGATTATTACCGATAGCTTCTTCTTTTGAATAACCCGATGTTCGAGTAAACGCTGGATTGGTGTATTCAATATTAAAATTTATGTCAGTAGTCACAACAGTACTACCACTCTGTTCAACAGCGGTTGTCAATCGATGAAGCTCAGAGGTTCTTTCCAGTACTCTTTCTTCCAGCTCGATACTGTGCCGCTTTAAGGCATCTTCAGCCCTCCGTCTCTTTAGTTGAGACTTGGACAGAAAAAAGACGGTGATCCCATTCAAGGTAATTAGAGTAGCAAAAATAACTTTTAGAATGACCAGCAGGTTGTTTGAATATTTTCTCAATTCAGTGTTTAAAACAGCTTGCGAAATAAATGATACAATTTTCCAGCTGTTTGCCTTTTGGGACCTCAAGGCATTTTGATGTGATTCCTCTGAGAATAGATCTTCCGAGACAGCTTCTTTAGCTGGATGAAATGTATCAAAAGTATATAGTCCGCGGCTGTCATAAAACTGTCCTGAAACTTTTTCTGTCATGGCTTGCCATACTTGGGGAGCACGGCTTTTTATGTTCACATCTTTTTTATGATCAAACATAAATCCCCATTCATCTTCGGGATTGGATCCCGCAAGCCAATAGCCTTCTGGGTTCAATATCCAGTTTTCACCTGGATTTTCTCGACCAAGTTTCTTAAAATCGGATATCAACAAGGAGGCGTTGTAATTCAAAATTATCACACCAGCCTTATCATTCAGGCTACTAATGATGGGTGTCCCGAAGCGGATCATTGGCTTCAAAGGACTTTCAACCTGGTTGTTTTCAATATTTAGATCAAGTGGTGAAATATATGTCTGGTTTTTGCCTATCGCCATTGACTCTTTGAAGTAGTACCGGTGGGCCTTATTTAGAAGCCGTGTCTCTGGTACAATTTCAGGATTCCCTTTGTTGTAGTTAACCCGGATAATTTCATTTCCGCTTTTATCTAGAAATCGTATTTGGTCATAGTGTCCTTTACGGATAGAAAACGAGATGAAGTCGCCTTTTAACTCCTCAGTAGGGTGACCCTGCAAACTGTCAGCCAGCTGTCTCAATTCATGGAAATCAGAGATAACGTCTAAATCGGAGGTAATATCATAAAAGTGAGTCGCAATCCTGATTCTTTGCAGTTTCACTATTTGAATTTCTTTGGTTTCGATCCGAGCCCGCTGAATTTGAATATTCGCTGAATACACAAACCAGAGTGCGCCCGTAATCAAGGCAGATCCGAATAAAAAAATAGAGAAATAAATCAAAAAAAATCGTGGTTTCATATCTAAAGCTTTCAACCTAAATTGATTATGGGATCGTTCAAAAATAACTTCACATAATCTATTTGCATAAGGGTCGGCTCAAAAATTACTTGGCATGCTTTCAGCAAAATGTCCGGTCTTTAAGGGGCTTTTGCGGACAGCTTATGCCAAGTTATTTTTGTACGATCCCTAAGTCCTAAAAAACACTGGGCATTTTGCAAACAGAATGTGACTGCAACGAGTTTCCTTTTCAGGCAACGTGTTTCTTTAACGCTTCTAAGAAACATGAATTTTAATTTCGTAATTTCAGTATATTAAAAATTAGTAGTTTCATTCATTTAACACTGGGGGTACCCCAGAGAGATGCTAATGAGAAACACTTGACTAATTTTTGAGCCGACCCTATGTAGTGGCGCATTTTTATTAATATCCTCATTGACATTTCAGGTTTTCTTAAGATACTTCACCTTTGGATCAAAGACAAGTCAATCGCTATCATACTCAGGGCAATCGCATCAAAAAATCAGGCATTAATGCTTTAAAGAACAGCAAAATGTGCTAGCGTTAAAAGTAAGAGTTTTCTTGGTTTTGAAAAAAACAGCTGGTCACACCTGAATTAATATGTTTT
>Ga0233431_1004737_pt1 | contig 14166 bp, 13 predicted proteins | sample SI_118_April2016_FD_179867 | JGI IMG/M metagenome (GOLD analysis project Ga0233431, IMG submission 179867) | Seawater microbial communities from Saanich Inlet, British Columbia, Canada - SI_118_April2016_200_MG | ecosystem: Environmental > Aquatic > Marine > Inlet | place: Canada: British...
TAATAAGGCTCGTAGAAAAGGGGTTGAAAGAGATCTTATCGAAATTGCTAAAGTTACGCACGGTTTTGTTGGTGCTGATTTAAACGCTTTAGCTAAAGAAGCAGCAATGATAGTTTTAAGAAGAATTTTGCCTGACTTGAAAAAGGAAGGTATTGAAGAGGGAGATACTATCCCTGAAGAAATTTTGAAAAAGTTAATGATTACTCAGAAAGATTTTATTGAATCGTTAAAAATTGTTCGACCATCCGCAATGAGAGAAGTTCTTGTAGAAACTCCTGACGTTAATTGGGAAGATGTTGGCGGTTTAGAAGATGTTAAAGATAAACTTAAAGAAGCAGTTGAATGGCCATTAAAAACTCCTGAAGTTTTCAAAAAGATGGGCATTAGACCACCACGAGGAATCTTATTGTACGGTCCTCCAGGAACTGGTAAAACCATGTTGGCTAAAGCTGTAGCAAAAGAGGCAGAGTCAAACTTTATTTTGGTTAATGGTCCTTCTTTACTTAGTAAATGGGTTGGCGAATCAGAAAAAGCTTTACGAGAAATATTTAGGAAAGCTCGTCAAACATCACCAACAATTTTGTTCTTTGACGAAATTGACGCTTTGGTTCCAAAAAGGATTGGTTCATCAGATTCTGGTAGTCGAGTTGGTGAAAAGATTGTCAACCAGATGTTAACTGAAATGGACGGTTTAGAAAGTTTGAATGATGTAGTTATAATTGGCGCTACTAATCGCCCAGACATGTTAGATCCCGCTTTACTTAGACAAGGTCGGTTTGACAGAATAATATTTACTTCTATCCCAGACGTTGAAAGTAGGAAAAAGATTTTTGAAATTTATTTAGAAAAAATGCCTCTTGCAAATGGTGTTGAAATTGCTGATTTAGCTAACAAAACTGAAGGTTATGTTGGTGCAGATATTGAAGGTGTTTGTCGAGAAGCTGCAATGATCGCTTTGCGTGAAGATCTTCAAAGTAAAGATGTTAAGATGGACCATTTTGTTAAAGCTTTAGATGTTGTCAAACCTTCTGTTGATAAAGAAGTTGAAGCCGCTTATGAGAAATTAGCTGATTATTTTTCTTCTGCTAGAGCAAAACAGATTAAACAATCGAAAGCTGACTATTTTGGTTAGGTGATAATAAAATGATATTAGATTTTCACATTCATTCAAACACGTCTCCAGATAATAAGCTAGAAATTGATCAGATTTATGCTGCAGCTGTTGAAAAAAATTTAAAATATGTTTGCATTACTAATCATCATGAATTTATAGCAAGGTTGTCTGATTTAGGTTTTACTTTAGATGAAATAAAAATTAAAAAATATCTTGATCACTTTTCTAATTTGAAATTAAATTCTGCTACAAAAATTTTTTTCGGTACAGAAATTGGTTATTGGGAAAATAAAGAAGAAGAAATTAAACAGTTCATTAATTCTGTAAAATTTGATTTTGTGATAGGTTCTGTGCACGGATTAGGAGAAATTGAACTTTCTAATAGTAAATCTAGGTTCAAAATTAAAAACCAACCTGAATTACAACAACAAATTGTTGAAGATTACTTTGTAAAACTCAAGAATGCGATTAAATCACAATTGTTTGATGTTATTGGACATATTGACATTTTTAAAAAAATCATGCCTGAACCTGATTTTGATACTCTAAAAATCAAGTGGGAAGAAATTGCTGATTTGTTAGTTCAACATGATATCGGTTTTGAGATTAATACTAGTTACAAAAATTATTTTGGTGAAAAACCAGAACTGGCAATTTATCCTAATAAAGAAATTGTTAAACTTTTTGTTGAGAAAGGTGTAAAAAAGATAACCATTGGTAGTGATACTCACGCTATTGAACAAGTTGGTAATCAAATTGAGAAAGTTGAAGAATTTCTTAAAAGTTTAGATGTTAAACAAATTTGTTATTTTAAAGAAAGAAATTCTGTCTTTGTTGACCTTTAAATGTTTAACTTTTTTTTAAATTAATTTTTTCATATTATTTAAATTTAAAAGAATATTTTTTAAAGTAGCCATTTTCTTAAGATAAGTAATGAAAACAGTAACAAAGAAAATATTACTGGTTTATTTACCATTTTGTACTCCTGCTTCTCCACCCTACTCAGTAACTCAATTATATTCATTTTTAAAAGGAAATACGGATTCAGGGGTTGAAGTTCTAGATTTGAATTTAGAATTTCATAAATTGAAATTTTCTAAGTATCAAAAGTATTATCATAACCATAAAAAGTGGCAAGATTATGATCAGAAAACTGTTGAATATCATCGTTTAACTTCAAAATGTTATACAGAAAATAATAAGAAAGTTGTTAAAGGTGGAAAACCTGAACATTTTCAAGAATTGTTAAATAAAATTGAAGAGCAAAAGCCAGACATTGTTGCTTTTAGTTTAGTTTATTCTAGCCAAGCATTTTATGCTTATTCATTGATTAAAGAGTTGAAAGATGTTACAACTATCATTGGCGGGCCAGCAGTAAACGAGAAGTTATCAGCTGTTGCTGATAAGACTTTAAAAAACGAAATTGAATTACTTAATTATGTCCAAGGGAAGGAAGTTAAAGATGAAAATATTAATTATGATACTGTTCCAGATTTTACAATTTATAATCTTCAAGAATACTTTACTCCGTTCCCTGTAATTCCAATTAGAACTTCTACAACATGTTATTACAAAAAATGTACCTTTTGTGCTCATTTTAGTGATGTTAAATATTATGAATTTTCATTAAATTGGATTAAAAAAACCGTAATCAAATCTAAACAAAAACATTTCTTTCTTATCGATGATATGATTCCGGCCAAACGATTATTAAAAATTGCTAAAATGTTAAAACCGTTAAACGTTAAATGGACCTGTCAATTAAAACCTACTACAGATTTTAGTTCTGAAATTTTGAAGACACTTTCTGCTTCTGGATTAACAATGGTTATCTGGGGTGTAGAATCTGGCAATAATCGTGTTTTAAATTTAATGAAGAAAGGGACAAACCGAAAAGATGTGGAGACTGTTTTGCAAGCGTCTCATCAAGCTGGGATAAAAAATGTGGTTTATATCATGTTCGGTTTTCCTGGCGAAACTAAACAAGAATTTTTAGAAACTATTGATTTCTTGAAAAAGAATCAAGAGAACATTGATTTAATTTCAACTTCAATTTTCGGGTTACAAAAAGGAACTTTTGTTTATAAAAATCCTCAGAAATTTAAAATTATTAAAATTGTTGAGAAAGAGAGAACTTTACTCAGTCCGAAAATAAGTTACCAATTAACTGCTGGTTTGTCTTCAGAAGAAGTTAAGAGGTTAGTAAAAGGCCATAAACTTACTATAGAAAAAATCAATAAATATCCGAGAATGATGAATTACTTTAGAGAACATATGTTTTGTTTATGTTAATGGGTTTTTTGGTTAATAACTTGCTGAATTGCTTGTTCTAACTTTCTTGGTTCGTCTGTACCAATCCTTTTAATTCTACCGTTTCTCATTTGTATTTCAACTGCATCAAAACCTGAAACGTTATAAACCCACATTCTGGTTGGAACCCAATATCGTATTCCCCAACCGTAATACCAATGGTTTTTTACAGTCTTTACAGAAGCAATATCTTTCAACAGATAACTTTTTCTAAATATTCCGTAACCAAACTTTATTTTCAAATGCTCTTCATTAATCGTTACTGTTAATGTAGAAAAAGATGCTGTAATAAAAATGATTAATATTACTGCAATAATAAATTCACTATTAAAACCAACTTTTCTAAAAATGAACCAGAAATAGATAATCAAGATTACAGACACTGTAATAATTAAATTTCCTATTTGAGTATGTTTATAATTTATCATTTTTAATTCATTATTGCGTATATTAATAAAATTATTGAAATAGCGATGAAAATCATTCCGGTGTAATAATAGGCTTTCTTTTCATCTTTAATTTTACTTTCTAGATGAAGTTTTTTAAGCATCCGGTTTTTAAAATTGTTAAGTTGTTTTCTGAAAATTATTGATATCAGTCCACCTGCTAAGAATATGCCAGATCTGATTACCATGAAAGTATCCATGTTGATAATTAAGTGCTTGAGGTATATAAGAATTTCTGTGATTATTAACTGATTTTCTGGCTAATGAAGTGATTTTAATTTTATTTAACAATAATTTAGATTTTATTCAATCTTATCTAATAATCTATTTGTAGACTATAAATACATATAAATCATTTCCTGCCATGAACTCTTATGGGTGATAATTTAGAGACTGTTCTGAGAGAGTTTGAATTTAACCAGTGGGTCGGTTATATGAATCTTAAAGGTCTTGGTGGGTTCTGGATAAAGAATTATATTCATACGGCTTCAACATTAGCATTTCAACCAGAAGAACATGATAAAATTGAAAATATTATTGAAAGAATCAATGTTAATCCACACTTAAAAAAACTTAAACACAGAGTTGTTGGCGGTAAATATCCGGTTTTACAAATTGATGTTCCTATTCGATTAATGGGTCCAAGACATTACTCATTAACACAATTAAAAGACCATTTTGTATGGGCGAAATTAGATGATGATAAAGAAAAAAATCAGGAATATAAAAATCGAGGGAGAAGGATATTTGATTATTTGTTAAATAATAAAGAAGCACAAGAACATCTTAAAAGAATTAGTTCAAAGAAAAATAATCTTGTTGGTATTAGCGACCTGAAAACTGTGCTTTTCAGTAGCAAAAATCTGCGAGACTTACCTTACCATCAACGTAAGAAACATAAAGATACCATTGAAGATGTTTTATCGTTCTTAGAACTTGGTCATCCGTTAAGAAATAGGGTTAAAAAAGATGCAACTACTAAAGTCAATATTTCAAGTCCTTTGCCAGATGATTTTCTGAAAGGCCATTATGTTGAATGTGGTGAGATCAATATTGCTCCTAAAGGAAGTATCGTAGAAATTGTTAATGAAGATTTAATTTCAATTTTACGCTACAGGAAAAGAACCAATAAACTGATTGGTAATTATGACCAAGAAATAAAGGAGTATCTTCAGTTAAGAGATAGAAAATTGTCTAAAAGTAATTTTTCCCGAGTTAGAAACGATTTAGAAAGATATTTTCTTGCTAATGGAGATGATAACAACAATAACCAAAATAGTAACCATAATAGCGATAAAGAGTTTCCGATAATAAGATCTATCGGTGGCGAATTAACTTCAGAAGTAATCATTGCCAGAAACAAATTATATACTGGGATTGAACGATTGATTTCTCGCGGAGAACAGTTAGGTGGCTGTGAGGCAATTCCCAATTATGATTTTCAGAGAGTAATGTTATCATTTGAAAAAGATGTTTCTAAACATGTTAAATTTGTAAGGATGCGTAATGATAAAGACATAAAAAAAGAAACCATGTATGTTGTTGATTGGGAAAATTTTGAATATGGAACAATTCATGCTGGTACTGTTCAGGGAGCAATGTGTTACATGAAGTTTATGCGGGAAGTTTTTGATAGGAAAATGAAATCTCGTGGTAGAGTTAGAAAAGACCGGTTTACTAAAACTAAGATAGAAGATGGCTATTCCGGTGCTGAAGAAATAATCAGAGATACAACTAACGAAATTAATCAAAGTGGCGCTTCAATTATGGCTGCTTACAATGCTTCTTACGATTTCTTAGAACCAAGAAAGTATGGTCAGTTTAGAATTGGTAGCCTGAACAGAGAACCAAGAAAGGTTTCTACTGTGCCTTTCTTTGAACGCGTGGATATAGCTGCTAGAGACGTTGTAGATCCGTTAAGACCCGCTAAAGCTCAAGCTAAAAATATTTTACCGGACTGTAAACTAATCACTATTTCCACTTGGCTTGACGAAAAAGAAAATTTTAATTTAGAAGAGGATGAACTGGGAAAAATAATTAATTATCGTAATGGTCGAGAGATGGAAGTTGGTAGAAGAACCGGTAACTGGGACCACCTAAGTCAAGATACAGTTAGCATTTTAGAAAAGTTTACAAACCAAAAAATTAATGAAATTGAAGATCTAGAATCAGCAGCGGGAGAATTACAATGTTTTTATGCTGATATGGATTTAGAAAAACTTATAAAAATATTTCAATCTGATTGGCACGATAAAGTTTTGAAAGATGTCAGTTTTATGAGTAGTTTGTTTCAAGTTGATCCTTTCTTGCTTTATCATGATCCAAAAAGAGTAGACAAATTTCTTAACCGTGCTTATTATAAGAGAAATGGTACTTGGCGTTCAGAGATGATGCCCCGTTATGATAATATTGTTAAAGCTGAACAAAGAGCTAGGAATTATTATCAAAGACATAAAAGTAAACGTTTCCCTAAACAGCAAGATGTTGGGTTTTTTAAAGATGTTTACAAAGTTTATATTCCCTTAGGTAGATTTTTTAGAGATGAAATTAAATCTTCTTTAGAATCAATGTCTAATCCTAAAGAGAAATATGGGCATATTGCAGACGAACTGTTTGAGTATGTTGATCAGCATCGGGGTGATAAATTAAGAAGTGTTTTCCTTTCTAAGTATGAGGATGCAGTTTTTGAATGGCCACTTAAAGATTATATTTTTTACAAATACACAAAGTTTCGTTATGAAAAACTTAAAAAAAAACATGAAGTTGAACATGGTGAAGTTTTAGACGACCCTAAAATCAGTTTTTTTAGTATGATTTATAACCATTTAAGCAATGTAGCAGAAGATAAAAATGATATTTTCTTATTAAAAAAACTTCGCAGTTCAAGTTTGGATCAAAATAGTATTCAATCTTCGTTAAATTATTACGGTCCTGATTTTATTGAAGAACTTGGCTTAAAAGATAAAAAATTACAAGTTTTGTTTAATCTTTGGATAAGTAAATCTAATCAGGAAAGAAGAATTTCTGCAATTTATGGTATAAATACGGACGAACTAGAAAATAAGTTTGACTGTGTTTACAAAACAATTGATGATTATTTAGAAACACATAATTTATCTTTAGTCCATTCCCAGAATGACGTACTTTACTTGAAAGGTGATAAAAGTAAAATCGCTAGTGCTGATGCTCCTTTTATTTTAGTAGATGAAATTGAAAAAATTTTCATTACCGAACATGCTTCTGAAAGAAGGAAAGATCCTCGAAAGAGCGGTAAAAAAGTATATTATCCACGTTGCGGTGCTTGGGAAGGAATTAAAGAAAAAGAAGAGCCAATGTTTAATTTAAACATCTTTGAGATGCAATGTTATAACGATTATTTAGGAAATATTTTTGTTGGTAATGAAGAAGAAGCAGTTGAAAACTTTTATTCCAGTCTAGATGCCCTTGTTGTTGGTAATATTGATAAACAAGACTTGTTATGGTACAGCAAAAATAAAGAACAATATACTGGTTTTATGGATAATGAAAAAATTACTTTTTGTGATTGGGACCTTAGTAAACTAATGCATGATCAAGAAAAAGATCAACACTATTTTTTGATGGAGGTTGATGGAAAAAAACGGCGTGAACGTTTCTATGTTGAAAAAGAACAATATCTTGAAAATGGAAGAAATGATGAAAAATTTTATTATTTTGAAAAAAGTAAAAGAAGAGTAGAAGATGAATTTGGTAGGGGAAGTTATGTTGAAGTTGAGAAAAAAATTTATGTTTTACCCGTTGAAAAATTTAGGCCAGATTGGGCAATGTATAATCAAAAAATGGGAAAACATGCAGAAATACTTTTTAGTCCTTTGCTGGGAAGAGAAGATGCAAAAATGTTAATTGAAAATGTTCAAGATCCAGAATCGGAACCTTTGTTTGATTGGATTTCAGAACGGTTTAAGAAAAAAGGTACTTTGTTATAAAATGTTAACTTTTGTTATGAGTAAAAAGTGGTGCCCACTACCCACTGGACAAGTATCCCAAATATATATAAATCAGTAAATTCTTGAACTTTTATGCACATTAAAAGGGTGAAGTATAAAGATATTGAACAAATTCCTAAGATTAATATAAACAAAAATTTCAAACAAAACTTTTCTGGAAGTTCACCAGCACCGTTCATTGGCCGTTATGGATATCCGAATATTAATGTTGGTTTTCTTTCTCCACAATTTTCTGGAGATACTTCTCATTATGATTCTCCAAACTTATGGAGCAAAGGCAGATTTCCAATCGCAAACATTGCTTCTTTACGTTATGGATTAGTTAATTCGAGAACGGAAGGAAATATTACTGCTGCTAGAAAACCTAATCGGTTTTTAGAAATTATTCAAGAAGTGGGAATGGCTAAAAAAGCTGTAGAATTAGAAGTTAATTTAACCAAAATTCCACAACTTAAGTTAAGACCGCAAAAAGAAATTATTCCTTTCGGTCCAGCAAGTAAATTACAGAAAGCAACAATAACCGCCAATCCTAAAGTTGATACCCGGGTTGAAAGAGTTGTTTCCGATACGGATTTGAGATCAGCCCCTGGGATTATAAGTTTGTATAAGAAAGGGTTTGAAGAAAATTTTCTTACTAAACTAATGTCTGTTGGCAATACAGGACTAAAAAAAAATCGAATCTTGGTTCCAACAAGATGGAGTATTACTGCTGTTGACGATACTGTTGGTAAAGATTTGATTAAAGAAGTAAAAGATTATTCTGTTGGAGATTATCAACTTCATTTTGGTGGTGAGTGGGGCAATTACTATTTGGTACTTTTTTTTCCAGAAGTTTGGAGTTATGAATTATTTGAAATGTACCTTGGTCATAAAGTAAATGAATGGAGTAAAGCCGGAAATTTTTACTCTACTGATTATGAAAATTATAAAGGAAGAAAAAATTATGCAGAAGAATGTGCTGGTGGTTATTATGCAGCCCGGTTACCTGTACTTGAGAAAATGAAATCTAACAAGCGACAACAATCAGCTTTAGTTTTACGTTTTATTTCCTCTGAATATGATGTTCCTTTAGGGGTTTGGGTTTGCCGTGAAGCCACCAGGAAAAGTCTTGCTGAAAAACCGATAAGTTTTGCAACTCAAGAATTAATGTTTAAATATGCAACAGAATTAATTAAAAGAAAGTTTAGTTTTGATCTTAGTTTGTTGTTAAAAGAAAGTAAATTGTTGAAAGAAAAAAATCAACAAAGAAAGTTGAATGAATTTACTTGATTGTGAGGGTAAGCAAAGCGCATCCCGCACTTCTTTGCATGATAATCTTTGTAAAGATTATTTGTTGAAAGAAAAAAATCAATAAATGAAGTTGAACGAGTTTACTTGATTTATTTAAGATACCTTAAAGCAATACGTGTTCCTTCTTCTTCAAGAGAATTTGATTCTGATTCTTCATATAGTTTCATAATTTCATTCCCACCACGAATATCTCTTTTCTTTCTTTCTTTTTCTAGAGATTCAAATGCTGAACCTAAAGGACTCATCTCTCCACAATGAAAATTTGCTAGTTTTGTATCATGTCTAACAGAAGATCTTGTTAAATTTGAATCTAAATTTAAAACACCATCATTAACTTCTATTTGCAAAGTACCAATATCTGTTTGATAAGAAACTTTTAAATGATAATCCTGAAATTCATCTCCCAGCATTGTTCTTTCAATATTAATTTCAATTTGACCTAAACGTCCAATATAATTTAAATGCGAATATTCTCCTTTACCTCTGCTAATACGCCATTCGTCAACTTTAGGTATTAAAGATAAACATTGTTCTAAACTAAGTTCTTTTTCTGCCATATCATTATCAGTAAGAAATTAATTTATAAGTATTTCTGTAATGAAAAAGTTATTTAATTTACTTTTTTAAATTCTTTTTCTTTATTACCTGTTAACTGAATTCTAGAGTATAGAAGTGTTTAAAAACCATTCAGTGAAAAATGGCTATTAATGAAAGAGAATATAAAGAATATGCTTGTCATTGGTTCTGCAGTATTAGCGCTAGGTTATTTTGTTAATTTCATGGTCCATTATAAAAATTATCAACAACATCAAGATAATTATCAGTTTTGTCAAGAATTGAGAACTGAATGTTTAGATAAAGAAAAAAACATTAAAGAATTTGTTAATTGTACGAAAAGTTCTTGTTCAGGCCAAGAAATTAATGATCTGGAAGATTTAGCAAGTAATGAACTTTATTCAGCGTTCTTGCCGGGATATGGTTTGTTTAAATAAATTTGTTGGGTAAGTTTTATAAAATATTAGATTTAACAAGTTATTAATTATTAAAAAATTCTGGTGAAGACGTTTGGGGGTAAAAAATGTTATCAAAATTAGTAAATAAGTTATTAGTTTTAGGTACAGCAGCAAGTTTTCTTTTTAGCTGTGGAGATAAAGTTACTAATCAATATCTTTATTCTGATTTAAACTGTCAGTGTGAAGAAGCAGATTTGAATTGTCAGATTAATGAAGAAGATCTTGAATTGACTGTTAATGAAGATGTTAAAGAGGAAGACAATTATGTTAATGAAGACTTAGTTGAAGAAGTGTCTCCGGAAGTTGTTGAAGAACATAGTGCTTGGGAAAAATATTTTCAGAAGCCAAATTTGGTACTCTCAGCAATTGAGGTCAGTGATGTTGAATACTTAATTGATCAAGAAAAGATTAAAGCTAAACTTAATGTTACAGTTGGTAATAATGGGTATTTACCTGTTGAAAGCACGAACTTAAAAATTAGTTATTTTAATAATAATGAAACTGTAGATGATTTAAGTTTTGATGTGGACGAATTTAAAACTTTAGAATTTGTTGTAGAAGCGGACGTTACCAATTTTGTTGAGTTCACCGCTCAAGTTGATAGTTATAATAAAGTGTTAGAGATTGAGGAAGAAGATAATTCTGTTTGTAAGGACATAGATAATAATGATTGTTTAGATGCTTTAAGTAAAAGTATTCTGCTTCCAAATTATGTTTTAAATTATCTTTCTGTAGATGATGAAGATATTACAGTTCTTGATGAATCCATAAAAATTGATTATAAGATTAAAATTAGTAATAATGGCTATTGGAAAACTGGTTTTCCAGTAGATTTAGAATTGAGAGTAGATAGTGACTTTGATTATGATTGTTTTGATGGACAAGACCTTGATTTTGAAACCGAAGAAGTTGTAACATATTTAGTTCCAATTCTTCAACCTGGCGAAAATTACTTCATTGAAGATTTTAGAGAAGTAGATTTCTTGCAGATTGAAAGTTGTGAATTTGACAAAGGTGAAATAAATATAAGGGCAGAAGTAGATTATCAGGATATGATCTATGAACTAAAAGAATATGACAACGATGATTACTTAGAAGTTGAATTAAATAATTATGAAGGGGAATTAGAAATTGAAGTTGATGATTAATTTTTATCTTCTTTTTTTTCAATTTCTTTAACGATAACAATTCCTCTATCTTTGCCGTCCCATTTTGGTGAGATAGCTTCGTTCAATTTTTCTACAGAAGTATTCCAATAATATTTATCATCGCCGGAAGGGTCACACAATTCTACCACATCATTTTCTTCATCAATTGCGTTAATTAATGAATAATGGCCCCAGTTTTTTTGCGGGTTGTAAACAATTCTGTTAAAGTTGATAATAATGTCATTACTTTGTTTAAGATTATCAATGATAAGTTTTCTTAAATCACTGATTTTATCAGCAGTAATGATTTCTAATTCTAATTTGTATTCTGCTAAAAATTCTTTAATTTTACTAAATTCTTCAATTCTAATACCTGCATCTCCTTCTTCGTTAGTTTCAAAATTAGCATTAAAAATATGTGCAGTTTCATTTCTTACTCTTGTACCCATTTTCATTGCTAACCATTCTTGTTCAACCCAGTGTCCTTTTCTGAATAGGATCATCTGGATACAGGTTGGTCCACAAAAATGAATTTTTTGGACAAGATGTTTGTATGGTGGGTTTTGTTTCATTTTTCAATAATTGACTAAGAAAGTAGTCATTTAAATATTTATTCGTTTTTTTCTTCTTCTTCTATTTCATTTTTGAGGAAGGGAATTTTTCCACCACGGAATATGTAAGCTGCTACTACTAAGAATATTCCAAAAATTAAAGCTGCAGGAACATAATTAGATTCTTTAACAATAATTTGATCTGGAAACTGGTGACATTCGTAATCTGTTCCACAATAAGCGTTATCTGGGCAATCACGGTTACTTTCACAATCTCTTTGCGCAATGTTTACTAAGTAAACTGTAAGTACTAATAATGCTAAAATTACAGCTATGATTGCTAAAGCGGCACTTCCTTTTTTGTTCATCGTCTTGTTTACAAAATGATTCGTTTTTAAGTATTGTGGAATTATAGAATTTAGTTTAATAATATTAAATGTTAAAGAATGATAATTATTGATTAACTAGAGAGAAACGTTTTTAAATGAGCCTAGTTTTACTCTAATTATAGCGGGGTGGGGCAGCTAGGAGTGCCCGCCGGGCTCATAACCCGGAGGTCGGAAGTTCAAATCTTCCCTCCGCTACTCTTTTTTAATCTTTTTTATAGAAATGGTCAATAATACCTTTACAATAAGCAATTGGTATTGGTGTTCCAGTATAACAGTAAATCCCTAACATCTGGGGATTAGTTTCAATTTCTGCTCTTAATTCTGCTGCAACTTGTTCAATACTACTAACCCCTGAACTGTGTACTTCTTTCAGAGTTGATATTACTTTTTTTGCTATGTTCATTATTGGTTAAGTTGTAAGATAATGATATTTAAATTCTTATGGGATAGAAACTAAATTATCGTGAACAGTAAAGTATAAATATGATCAATATAACATTTTTCTGATATGCATCTTAACATTGAAATTAAAGCTAAATGTTCTAATTTGGAGCATGTTAGAACGATTCTTAAATCTAAAAATGCTGATTATAAAGGTTTAGACCATCAGATTGATACTTATTTTAAAGTCCCTCATGGAAGGTTAAAATTAAGGGAAGGTAATATTGAACATGCTTTAATTTTTTATCAACGTAGTAATCAAGCCGGACCAAAAGATTCTAATGTAATCCTTTACACAAATCAACCAAAACCGGGACTTAAAGCTGCTTTGCAAGCGGCTTGTGGGATTTTAGTAGTTGTTGATAAAAAGCGCGAAATATATTTTATTGATAATGTTAAATTTCATTTAGATGATGTTAATAATTTAGGAACGTATTGTGAAATTGAAGCAATTGATTCTACTGGAAACTTAAGTAGAGAAAAACTTTTAGAACAATGTCAAGATTATATGCAACTTTTAGGCATTAATGATGAAGATCTTGTTTCTTGTTCTTATAGTGATTTAATATTAGAAAAAGAACTTAATTGACTTTTTTGTCGCACTTTCCTTGGAAATATTTATATTCTGATTTGCCTTCTTAGAGAAAATAGTGATAAATATGTCACAATCAAATAATTAACCTAAAAATGGTAGAATTAGACGGCGTAGCAAAACATGAATGGGACTCAGTAATGAAATATATTGCTAGTGTCCAGGCTGATCCTAGTAAATATCTGGGACAGAAAAATGATGACGATTATTTGGAAAAATCTAGACAATTAAGTATGTTAGATATCCTTCATCAGCCACCTAATGATTTATTTCAACCAGAGAAAAAAAGTTCTGATTATTTAAGTTTAAGTTTACCCACAGGTTCAAATAAATATTTTACTCCAAATGGTAATAATTTAACTTACGAATCGCCAAACAAACTTAATTTAGGTTATGCTTCTAATCCTGATAATAATTCAATTGCAGGATATTTACATTAATAATTATTATTATTATTATTATTATTATTATTATTATTTAGAAATAAATAAAGAAAAAAAAATAAAATTTTTATTCTTCTTTAGGAGTTTCTTCTGAACTTTCTTCTTTCTTTTTCAGATGTAAAGCTTCCTCAACTTTCTCAACAACGTGATGAACTTTTTCTCCAAAACCACTATGATGTGCTTCTTCTACTGGAGTTTCTTCTTCAGTTGCTGGTTCTTCTGCTGGAGTTTCTTCTTCAGTTGCTGGTTCTTCTGCTGGAGTTTCCTCTTCAGCTGCTGGTTCTTCTGCTGGAGTTTCCTCTTCAGTTGCTGGTTCTTCTTCTTCAGTTGCTGGTTCTTCTGCTGGAGTTTCTTCTTCAGTTGCTGGTTCTTCTGCTGGAGTTTCTTCTTCAGTTGCTGGTTCTTCTGCTGGAGTTTCTTCTTCAGTTGCTGGTTCTTCTGCT
>Ga0233431_1004739_pt1 | contig 14161 bp, 8 predicted proteins | sample SI_118_April2016_FD_179867 | JGI IMG/M metagenome (GOLD analysis project Ga0233431, IMG submission 179867) | Seawater microbial communities from Saanich Inlet, British Columbia, Canada - SI_118_April2016_200_MG | ecosystem: Environmental > Aquatic > Marine > Inlet | place: Canada: British...
CACTTCTTACAAGTTTTATTAAACTGACTACATTCTAAAACAATATCTGCATCATCTGCTTCCAAATATACTTTTGGAGATTTTACTAATTTGTTTAATCTAATAATTTTAGATGTTATCCTTGAGTCATTGGTTTTTATAATGTCAATGTCAGCATTACTAAAATTATTTACATTAAATTCTACATAGTTACGTTCATCTACACCAATTTTTAAGAATAGTTCAGTATCAACAGATGAATCAAGTATTAAAAGATTTTTTTCATTAATAGATAAATTAAATTCTTCATATCCGTCTAAACTTTCTAGTTTAACTTCTTCAATATATTTGTATGAAATTGTGGTAATGTTTAGTATTGCATTATTTACTTTTATTGTTAATGAAATACTCTGTGGAGTGTTTGGAAGATAACATGTTTCATCACAATAATCCATAAAAGATATTACTTGAAGATAATTAATCAATGAGTCATTTATTATCACTTCATTCGTAATATTTGTTTGATTGCTTGTTATATTAAATTGTGTTGAGATGTTTGTGCTTACATTTAAAACATCACTAACATTATATGATGTATTAACACTAATATTATATGATGTATTAACACTAACATTATATGATGTATTAACACTAACATTATATGATGTATTAACACTAACATTATATGATGTATTAACACTAACATTATATGATGTATTAACACTAACATTATTTGATATATTCAAACTTATGTTTTCAACTGATTCATTAATGGAGATATTAATTACTATTGAATCATCCCATGTTATATTGGTATCATTTACTAATACAATTGTTTCTTGAGAAATATTGCTTTCATTAATGATTAATTCTGTTTTATTAATCTGGACACTTATTTCATTAAAGTCTTGAGTTACATTGTCAGAAATATTTTGTTTTGTAAAAGTCTCATTTAAAACTATAGTATTGTTTGTTGATTCATTAATTGATAAATTTTGTACTGATTCATTTATTATTATTGATACATTTTCATAAGTTTGATTTGTTGAATTAGCTTGTACTAATAATTCTTCAGTTGTATTGCTAGTAAACTCAATTATTTCTTCAATATTTTTTGAGACGTTTTCATTCTCAGATTCGTTTAATTGTATTGTCTCAACGCTTGGTTCTTCATTTATTTGTATCTGAGTTAAATTTGAGTTATCTAAATCAACCACTACAAACCCTGTAAGCATTATCCCTTGATATTCTTCAAAATTATCACTCCTAAGAATTAATTTATTACCCAAATAAACTTCAACAGTCCCATTTCCTATAACCTCTCCACTTATTTTTAATGAAGTGATATTACCTTCTAAATCCAAATTAATTTGACTATCGCTATCAAAGACTTCATTAATTGATCTCACACCTATCTTTGTATCATAAATAACATTTCCAGTGTTAACATTGCCAATATTAAATATTAATCCTCCTATAAAAATAATTACAAAGACCAAAAGAATATTTTTTTCTGTAAACCAATTTTTTAGTAAATCAAATTTAATCATTTTGACTCACCTTTTTTCTTGATAGCTCGGTTATATACTGTCCATATAGTTCTATCATCTCTATTTAACTGAAGAGCTATCTCATGGTAAGTCAAATCAAGAGTATCTTTCATATAATACACAACTGATTCCATAAAAGAAAGAGTTCTATCTTGAAAAATACCTAGAGGAATCTTTATCTTAGAAGGATGTTCTCTTTTTTTCTTTTTTTTATCTCTAGAAATTTTACTACCCTTGTATTAGATTTTTGTTAACAAATTTAATTCAAACAACACGTCTGTTGCTCAATTAAGGAAAAGATTTAGTTTTCCCTATACTTACATTGTAAGTACCTCATATTTATATGTTTCTAAAAATTAAAAGAATATACTACTTACATTGTAAGTACCTCATATTTATATGTTTCTAAAAATTAAAAGAATATACTACTTACATTGTAAGTACCTCATATTTATATGTTTCTAAAAATTAAAAGAATATACTACTTACATTGTAAGTATCTTCTATTTATATGTTTCTAAAAATTAAAAGAATATACTACTTACATTGTAAGTATCTTCTATTTATATGTTTCTAAAAATTAAAAGAATATACTACTTACATTGTAAGTATCTTCTATTTATATGTTTCTAGCATAATTACTTACATTGTAAGTATTGTATTTAAATATTGTAGTTAGAAAACTATTTAAATTTATTACTAATCCAATGTTGATATTGCCTTAATATAGCAAATATTTATTTTGCTTATTTGAGTAAATTGATAAATTTGCCTCAATAGCTTAGCAGGTTTTTTTATATTTAATATAAAAACTGTAAAGAGCGTGTGGCTGTTATCCTCAACATTGTTTTGAGGAAAGATACCACAAGGTCGTCAGTTCGAGTCTGACTTGAGGCGTATTTTATTTTCTTTAATTTTAATTAATACTCAATAAAAAGTTGAAAAATTAACTAAACCATTCCACCAACTTTTAAGTTAGAAATAACACTTCCTGCAATCATGTTGAATAATAATATTATCACAAACGCAATTATACAATATTTTGTCACGCTTTTCTTAAGATATTGACCAAGCATATAATCTTCATTAAGTGGATCATATCCATTTTGAATAGTATTAAGCATTTGTGTCAACAAAAAAGTAATTTGAACAATATAAATCCCAACAACTGCTTGAAAGTAATATGTAGGAATACTATCTCCAAATAAATCTAATAATCCCCCTCCTGATGGCTGAGATCCTGCTCCTCCAGGTTGTGCTTGAAACCCTGACAATTGATTACCTAAAGTATTAAGAATAGTTGTAATCATCGATGTTAAACCAATAACTATACCTGAAATTAAAGGTGCTAGAAAATTAATTTGTGAAGTCATACTGCCTGTAATTTCAGCCATCAAATCTTTTAATCTCTCGTCCACCCTATGCATTTCTTTAATATATGTCGAAATATTAATTAGTGACTGTGCTGCAACATCTGGTCCTTTTTTTGCGGACTCAACAAAGACTTTCATAGAACTTTCAATCAATGCTGAAGGAAATTTTGTCAAAGCACCATATTTTTTATGAAATATCGCTTCCTCAACTCCCATTCCTAATGTTGCAATATTATTTGTAACCATATCAAAAAATCTACCAGATGGTGTATTTTCCATAACTTCAGACACTTTTTCAAAAGCAATCTCTGCTGGAAGACCATCTCCAACTCGGTTTCCTAATTGGAACAAAGCTGCTGCAAATTCTCCTTCCAGTTCCTTTGTCTTAGTTCTAATCAACATCAGTTTTTTTGTCTTCGAGTCATAATAATATGATAAACCTAATCCTAAACCCAAAGGTAAAGCAATACTAATTAATGTTGACCCAAGCCCATACGGTCCAACTACCACACCTTTATCATTTTCTCTATAACCTAAAAAACTAAATTTTGCATTAGTTATAACCTCATTATCTGTTGTAAATACAATTCCATCTTCAAGCACATCATCAAATATCATATCCCAATTGGTACCCTGCATTTCAAGAATTGAATATGTAATTAATGGTGAAAACCCAATCAAAAAAAATACAGCAATAATTGCCATTGAAATATATTTTGGTTTTACACTTTTTTCAAATCCAAAAAATTTTATATCTACATCTCTATGTTTTTTTAATTCTGGATTTAATTCAGTGATATCAGCTTGACCATATCCATTTGGCCTGGTGGATAATATTGACTTACCCAAATACCATACTCCTGCTGGTAAAAAGATATTATATAAAACTGAAATGTGATACCAAAATATGCCGTCCATAAAACTTACAACTAATGGTAAAATTACTAATCCTAAAATTGGTAAGATAACTCCCATCATGTGTAACATAGTAATTGGACTCTTCAAGTTTTGAGCGAAATGAAGCATCTTCTCATAAGTAGATTCTAAAATCAATGAAAGAGCTTTTTCTAATGTATTTAATCTTTTTTTATCAGTTGATTCGTATAATGAAGATTCTACTAAATGCATAACTTCAACAAACTCCATGTTATACTTTTTCCATCCTTCCAAGTAGATGTCAATAGATTGTTTCATAGAATCATATTTACTTGTCTCAACATTCCACATAAGTTTTTTGAAATCAATTGATAATGGGGGAGAAATATGGTCTGACGTGAACTTAATTGCAAGTTCCAAGTTTGAAGTATGTCTCATGTACGAGACAATATAAAACACTGACATGACCATTTGGTTGCTTGCCTTTAATCTCCAGTTATTTGCAAGCAAACCTGGAAATGAAGATAAAGGAATAATTAACATCACACCAGAAAACACTGAAACAATAATAAAAAACATAGTGGACTCGCCACCCATCAAAAAAGTTGAAACAAGAAATGATATAATAATGAACGTTATCATAAACGCCATTGGAAACAAAATTGCAAAAGCAGAAACACCTTCAGGTGTTGTGTTTAAGTGACATGTTTCCAGAGACTCAACTAGTTTTTGTCTCTTTTTAGGATCTGCTTTAATGGTAATTAAATTGCCACAAAAGTTACATGCTTTTTCATAATAATTAAAATGATTAGGTAAGATTTCATCTTTAAAATCTTGAAAGTCTTCAGATTCGATAACATCAGTCTCACGTTTTGCAAAACTCTCTATCTCATTTCGTAGATCGTCTTCATTTAGAACCATCCCTTACCCTCTTTTTTAATTAATAATAAAGAGCTAGACTAGTATAAAAGAGTTTCGAAATACTAAAAATAAAAAAACAAAATTATTTCCAATACAAATTTAGAAAAATTTCAACATATAATTTTATTTATAACTAAGTTTATGTTTTTCTTTATACCATAATAAAAATATAAACTCAATAGCTAATAACAATGCAAATTCACATAATATACTTGCAAACTGTACTTCTAATGAAGGTAGAAATATCAAAAAGATAAATGTAGGAACTGGAAAAATAAACATGCTTAAAAGTCCCAATTGTGAAATTCGTTTTTCTGGAACTGATTTTGAATGAGTTGATGAAAAATTAAACAACGCAGCTGCTCCAAGTATATATACAAAATAATATAACTCAAAAAATCTCCCTATAAGACCTGAGTCAGGATATTGAACAAACACACTCATACATTGAGCAGAATTGTTTAGATAAGTGTTTACACTAAACATTATTATAAAAAATATAGCTGGTGAATAAATAGACATCATCCAAAATGGATTTAACTTTTTTCTCCAAACAACTAAGGCAAATGAAATTGCTAATGCTGGCAAAATTGCAGTTACACTCATAGCAAGAATTGTAAACACAGGAACTTTAGTTGTACATATTAAAAATTCATTTAATTGATATAACCCTAATCCTAAAGAAATAATTGCAACAATCCTATTTAATTTATCTTTAGGATTTTTTACAAAAAAAAAGATAGCTAGTAAAAATTCTATTACAAAAGTCGACAATGAAATATAAGGTGCAAAACACATAATTACAAAAAAGAATTTTACAGGTATTTAAACTTTTTTAAAAACATTTTAATAGGCTTTAATAATTAACAGTCTACATGAAACTTAAAGAAAAATACACTACACTACAAAAAAAACATGATTTACCAAAATATGAAGAGCTTAATAAATTATTTGACATTGAAGAAATCAGTCCCGAATCTGACTTAATTCTAACAAAAATTAGAATGAAGATTCATGATAAGATTGAATATTTTACAAATTTGATTGAAAGCAATGTACAACCAAGTTCAGATTTGTCTCAAATATATGAAGCAAAAGAGATTGATGACAAAGATCGTGAAGTTTTATATCTTTTATTCAAAAGATTGATGCAAACACTTAGACATTCTAACAATGCGGCTTTACTTAATGATGAAGCACATACAGCTAATTTTATTAGAAATTCATTTGACAATTATGTGTCCATTGTACCTCAATTAGATTCCCATATTGCAAAATTAGCTGATGTTTGGGGAAAAGACACTAATGTAAAATCTGAATTAAACTATTTTGGGTGAATAAGATGAAACTAGTATTTTTAGGACCTCCAGGTGCAGGGAAAGGAACTCAAGCAAAACTATTAGCACAAAATAGGACTATTCCTCACATTTCAACTGGGCAAATATTTAGAGATAATATTCAAAATAAAACTAAGCTTGGAGTCAAAGCTCAAGCATTTAATGATAAAGGAATATTAGTTCCAGATGAAATCACAAATGAAATGGTTAAACTTAGACTTACAAAAGATGATTGTGAAAAAGGTTACATTTTAGATGGATATCCAAGAACTGTTCCTCAGGCAAAATTTTTAGATTCAATTGTAAAAATTGATAGAGTAGTTTGTTTTTATTTGAGTGATGATGAAGCTATGAAAAGAATGATGGGCAGAGCAATTAGTGAGCCAGGTAGAGCTGACGACAATGAAGATGTTATCAAAACTAGAATAAAACAATATGAACAAAAAACAAAGCCTTTAATTGATTTTTATAAAGACAAAGAAAATTTATTGATGATTGATGCTAACCCTGAAATTGAAGTTATCCAAAAAGATGTTATAGATAAATTGAATCAATAAGGAAAACAAAGTATTTTTATTGTTATTTTTTCATTCTTTCTACCTCATAAAAAATTAATATAATAACCCAAAAGATTAAATAATCAAAGTATCAATAATCTAAATTAATAATGAAAAAAAAGAGTTTACTGTTATTTTTATTAGTGATTATTCTATCATTTAATGTATTCTCTCAAGATATTAATCAAGAATCAGGAGACGCTATTCAAAATGGAAATTATGTTTCATACATCACACTTGTAGATTCACAAAATAACCCACTAACTAATTCATTAGTAAGATTAAAAATCAATGTCAAGAATAAAGATTTTAATTTTGAATTAGTTTCAGACAAAGATGGAAGAATTGGAATTGAAACAAGTAAAGATAAAGTTGATTTAGAGATAAAACTTGATATGTTTGACACTGCTGGTAAAGATTTCTACGCAAGGTATGAATATCCAAGTGGAGTTCCAAATGGTGAAACTATTAATTTATTTGAAATTGGATCCATTAGAGGTGTAGTATTAGATAAACTTGACAATGTTGTAAGTTTAGCTGAACTTCAGTTTAAATGTGATATGGCCTTAGGAGAAAAACCACCTGAAAAGTCTGATAAATTTGGATCATTCTATTATGAATATGCTCCAACTGGTAACTGTAGAGTCCATGCTCAGTATAATGATGGAGTTGGATTTACAGATACAAATATTCAAAAAGGACAAGTACAAGAAGTAATAATTAAACTTGATAAAACAATAGTTGATTACAATAATAATTATTCATGGCCTTGGTTTTTTATGGTTGTAATTATAATGGGATTAATGACTTTTGGAATCATTTTTTACCAGACTACCAAAAATAATGGTCAAAAACCTGTAAGCATAAAAAAAGAATCAAATGAGAATTCTAGGATGAAAAATATCATGCCTACTCTAAACTTTAAAGAAAAAAATGTAGTAAAATATCTTCTTGAAATAAACACTGAAATAAGTCAAAACGACATTTCTAGAAAGGTTGGAATACCAAAAACTTCTCTATGCAGAGTAATTGAGTCACTATTGCAAAAAAAGATAATTGAAGTTGAATCTATTGGAAAATTTAAGAAAATAAAGCTAAGCAACTGGTTTTTAGGTAAATAAATTAAAACGGAACAATATTTTTCTTATTTGAACATTTTGGAACAATTATTTCTAGATTTGAGGAAACTGTACCGCTCAAACATTATAAACTGGTCAGTTTTATCTTTTTAGTATAAACTTACAAAACTTATGAAAATTTGTACAAAGAATTTTCAAATGTCAAAGATCGACAAATACTTAGTCGACTTTAACATATTCAAAATAAATATGAAATTAATACAAAGGTGAAATAACAAAATGAAAAATAAAATAATGAAATTAATTATTATAAGTACAATACTATTATTACTTGCAATTGGTGTTGCAAATGCTACAACATGTAGAGAAATTGAAGACGGTATTAGTTATCAATATGGTGGACAAGAAGCCAGAATTTGGTTTAATGATATATCAGAAAATGAAATTGAAATTAACTATTTTATTAACTCTGACAATATTATTCAACGAGGACAAGATGAAGATAGACTTTTGGTTACTCCCGGAAGAATGATTACAAGTACAACTGAACACCCTGAAGGTTTTTCAGGTACCAAATTATTTTACACTAAAAGTAACGGTGCAGTCCATATATTAAGTATAAGAGATATTAATTGTGTTGGAAATCTTGGTACAATCACAATATTTGATGAAACAGAAAATAGAGTTATTGCAAACAACGAACCAACATTTTGTGAAAATAATCAAGATCCTGTAACTATAAGTTTAGGAAATCTTGGTGAAATTGATTTAAAAATTTCTGGTTCAAGCTTACAATATATTTATAATCTAAATAAAGGTGGAGCAACTCCAAAAACTCAAACAGGAAATACATTTAGTTTAACTGACAATCAATTAATTATTAAATCACCTGATAGACAAACTACAGTTGACTTTACATTTGGTAATCAAAATAATGTTATAGTTTTAGATGTTGGATGTGTTGAACCTTCAATACCTTTATGTTCAGATTCTGATAATGGAATTAACATTTATGAAAAATCAACTACAACTGGTGCAAGATGGGATAAAGATTATGTATTAACTTCAAGAACAGATTATTGTGTTGCAAGAAGTGGAAGTGCAGGTGAATTATCAAGTTGTACTGGTGATAATTGTGGAGTTTATGAATTTTCTTGTACAAGTGTAAATGGTGGAAACCAATTTGTAAATGGTAATATTCATGCATGTAACAATGGATGTTCAAATGGTGAGTGTTTAGAAGAACAAATATGTACTGACTCTGATGGTGGAATGAATTATTATGAAAAAGGTTTTGCTGAAATGGGTAGAATTATCCAACATGATAGATGTTATAGCCAGCAATACACTGGATCTCCATTAATATATGGTGAGACTGGTACCTCAGTAATGGAAGCTAGATGTCAATATCATGACGGAAGAACAAGTGTTGGTGGTGGAGGTTACACTTGTCCAAATGGATGTCAAAGCGGAGCATGCCTTCAAGAATTTCCAGATTTAATCATTACAAAAATTGATGTTGATCCACATCCAAAAGTAGGTAACAAAATTGAAGAAATGGATGTTGTTGTAAAAAACATTGGTGAAGGAATTTACAATGGTAGAGTTGACGTTGATTTTGTAATTGATAGAAATGGACAAGAATTCTTTGAAGAAGGATCAGGTGGAACCATATATCTAAGCAAAGATGAATCAACAACAATCACAATCGACAAATATAATTTTAACAATATGCCAATTTTTGAAGATGGAAGTTATGAATTAACAGTTTATCTTGATACAACTACAAGAGAAAGTAATGGTCATAATAATCAGTACGAAGAAGAGTTTGATTTAACATCTAGTACAACTACATGTACTGACAGTGATGGTGGAATTGATTATTACAATAAAGGAACAGTGTCAGTTTGTACTTATTCAACTGGTACTACTGGTGCTACAGGAAGTAGTGGTGGTGCTGGTTGTGGTGGATCATCAGACTACTGTTCAGGTTCATACTTATATGAAAAATACTGTTCAGGAAATGCAATACAATCTAAAAAATATTTATGTGTTAATGGATGTGACAATGGAGTTTGTATCAAAACACCTATTGTTCAAGATATGTTAGATGAACCTTTTATTGGTCCTGATGATGCACCTGTAAAAATTGTTGCATATATGAACTATTTTGAAAAATATTCTCCTCAAGCATTTGATGTAATTGACAAACTTGGACGTGAATATCCTAATAAATTTAGTTTTCAATTTAGCAACTTTCCATTATGGGGAAATCACTTTTTAGGAGCTAATGCTGCTGAATGCGCATATGGCTTGGATCCAACAGATGATTTCTTTGAATTCACTCAAGAAGTATTTGAAGAATTAGACATGTCAGTTGGAGCAAATGATCAAATGCATGAAGAACAATTAAAGATAGAGTTAACAAAAATTGCTGTTAGAATGGGATTCAAAGAACAAGAATTTAAAAGTTGTCTTGACTCAAAAAAATATGATGCTGAAGTTAATCATGATAAACAAACTGGACAAAATAAAGGAGTTCAAGGAGTTCCAACATTTTTCATTAATGGTAAAAAAGCTAGCAATTGGCAATACAGTACAATTAAACCAATGATTGATGAAATTCTTGAACAAACTACTTGTACTGATAGTGATGGTGGAAAAAATTATTACACAAAAGGTACTTTTTCAGGTTATTGGAATGATGAATTCATTACAAGAACTGATTTTTGTACAGATTCGGGAAATAGTTTTGATGACACAGGTTCAAGCAGTATGTATCTTAGAGAAGGTTTTTGTGAAAACGGACAATTACGTATGTACTTAATGAACTGTCCAAATGGTTGTAGAGATGGTGTTTGTGTAAAAGAACAGTCAGGAATTGTATTTGACTCAGGTCGTGGTAACGGACCATATGATAAAATGACATATCTTAATTATTATGCTGAGATTATGTTTACACCAACCGCTAATATGGTTATAGATGCTATTGACCCAGATGATTATTACTGTAATGGGGAATGTTACTTCAATGCTGTAATTTATGATAATGATAACAAAAAACTTGCTGAAGCAGATAGTAGTACCACTGCCAGTGGTTATTTAAAAGGTACATTAGACAAATATATCAAACTGTACAAAGGAAAACAATATAAAATTTATCAACACGCATGGACAACAAAATCTGTTGGAATTTATACTGCAGGTCCAGATAATCCAAAATATTCTGATAATGGAAAATACAAAATCAACTATGCAAAATCTGACACAGCAAATCACATAAAAAGAGGTCCTGTTGGATTTAAATTACGTGGAGCAGTTGAATCTACTCAAATTTGTAAAGATAGTGACAATGGTAAGAATCAATTTGTAAAAGGGTCCACAAGTTCACATAGTGGATCAAATGAAGTAATGAAAATTGAAACTGATCAATGTATTACTCGTTATGGGAGTGGAGCTAAAAATGTAGATTCATGTCCTGCATCAGATCGTTACTGTAATGTATTAGAAACATTCTGTGACGCTGATAATAATCCTAATACTGAAGGAATGAGATGTCCAAACGGTTGTAGAAATGGTGCTTGCATTAGAGAAGACAACGATTATTCATTTAGTATATGGACCGATGAAAAATTCTATGATAAAGATGATAGAGTAAAAATTAGTGCAAGAATTGAAGCAGATAGTATCAATACCCCACAAATAACACCTTGGGTTGAAGATACAAAGACAAATATGTTAACAAGAGTAATAATGAGACAGATGACTTGTGCTGTAAATTCATGTCAACCTGGAGTCTATTGTCCATCCATTGAAACTTGTACATATGAAGGTTATTACCAAATAGGTTCATCTCACACCATTACTACATTGAGTAGCGCTCAAGAAGATATTTTGAAAGACGCCACTGAAGAAGTATCTTCTGGAGATACTCAAGTAGCTAGTGCAACAAGTCAACCAATGCCCGCTATTGAACTTAATAGATACAATGTTCTAGCAATTGCTTCAATGAATGGTGTGTCAATTGGTGCTAAAACTAATTTTTATGTAAAACAAGATCAAGTTAGAGATGTTGATGTTGACTTTGACTTAAAAAGTAGTTACGACCTAGAAGAAAACATTATATTAAAAGTTGATAATATTGGTAACACACCTGTTAAATATTGGGGAGTATGCTCAACTCCTTATCACATTGAAATGTGGGCAAATAATCAATGGAATACATTGATTACAGAAGATCCATGTGCAGTCAGATGTTTAGGTATGGGACAAGTAACTCTTGATCCAGGAGAAAGTAAAGTTTTAGGAACTTGGAACCAAAAAATCTATGCAGATGATTGTAGATATGATGATTCACAAGATACTGCTGAACATATCCCTGAATATACAATGGCTGATAAAGGAACATACAGAGCTGTATTCAGATACACAGATGATAATGGAAACACTGAACGAGAAATAAATAAATTCCAAATCATTGGTGAAGATGAATGTTCATGGGTTTGTATGCACGCTGGAACAAGAAGCGAAGGATGGTATGATTCATGCACTGGTGACTTAATTAGATATGAACAGTGTGAAACACCAGAGCCTCCAATTGACGAATGTGATGGATGTCTTAAAGATGAATCATGCATTAGTTATGGAACACGGTTAATTGTTAATAACAAACCTCAGTACTGTAGCCTTGATAAAGAATTTAAAACACAGTTACCTGAAGGACGTGTATGTCAAAATAGTTACGAATGTAGCAGTAATTCATGTCTATCTGGAGAGTGTACTGATTTAAGTAACGACATAACAGACATAAGGGACATGGTAACCAAAATATTCAACTGGTTAAGAAGTATATTTGGTTAGTTTTTTTTCTTTTTTCTTTAATTATTTATAAAAATTAACAATTTTATCATTTTTAAGTGATTACAAAGAGAATGATTTATAAATAGTCTTTTTGTACTCATTCTAGTGAGACCTGAAAAACTATATCAAAAAAATGAAGTAGCTTGGAACTTGCTGCAAACTACCACTCTACAAGATTTATTATTTGTACAATTTGCTGAGGGTTTAAGTTCAATGGCAAGTGATTTATTTAAACAATTAAATAATTATCCTTGGACACTTGGACTTGTTAAAGAATATGGATTAGATACAATAGTATTAGATGTAATTATACCTCCAAGAAATTTTATGGGTTTTGTACAAGAAGCTCTACTAGATCCTGAAGATCAACCTTCAACACATCGTAAAATTATGGATGCTATGCAAGAAATGGTTCTTAAAGGATTATCACATTCTAAACAAAAAACAATAGATACAGAACTAATTAGATACTACAATATTTTAAATAGAGATAAAGAAGCTGAAAAATACTTCTTTCCAGGTAAACCCTTAGGAGTAGACGTTCCAAGAAAAATGTTTTGGGGTTCTTCTTTAATAAAAGACACAAAATTAAATCTTACTGTGAACCAAGTAAGAAAACTTGAAATTGAATTAGCAGATTATGCAATTGGTGGACGAGGTGTATACACAATACCTTATAAAAAATTAGTAGTGTTTGATAGATCAAGACAATTATCAAGTGGAGAAGATAAAGTAGCATTTCTTCCTGACCCTGATTTACCAAACTATGAAAATGAAGAAAAGTATTTCCCTGAATATGATTTTGATCATTTAAGTTATTATATGGTAAGACCTAAATTATATACAGCATTTTTTCAATACTTTAAAGATGAAGAATACATTAACGGAATTCTCGATGATTTAGAGCAAGAACATAATCTTCAGGATGATACACAATTTGAACATATAGATCAAGTTGAAGATTTCTTTTGGGATTCCCTACCATTTTATATTGAAACTCCTACGCTTGAAGTTACATATGACTTTATTGAGTACAATTTAAAACGACATTTCCAAAATAAAAATCATGATGATGCCATCCTAATTACAAATTGGGCATTAGAAAACCTCCAAAATGGGAGCTTTTTTCATAAGAATTATTCTTGGGATAAATTAGAAGAACAAATACCACAAATAATTGCATTTTATGATGCAAAATTAAATGAAGCACCGCTTCAATTGGAAAGTTAACAATAAAAATGCAAAACAACTATAAAACCAATAACTGAAAAAATAAAATGTCTATGTTTAATCGAAAAAAAGGAAGTAAAAAAAGAGGAAGAGATGGCATCACTGTTTCACTTAGAAATATTGATATCACTGATCCTCGAAAAAAACTAACAGAAGGAAGAGATCTATTTACTGTTCATGCTACTCTTGAAGAAATAACTAATCATATTGATGGTGGAGGAAATGGTAGAGTTGAACATCATGAAGCTTCTGTTTATGCAATTTATGGAAATTTTTCAGCTCCTACAAATGTCCACGTGCGATCTTTTCAACCTCACGGTATGCCTTCACTAAATTTTGGAAGTACTAGTGATGATTTATTGGTTGCATATGTCTTTCCTAAGGATAATACAAGAGAAG
>Ga0233431_1004740_pt1 | contig 14157 bp, 13 predicted proteins | sample SI_118_April2016_FD_179867 | JGI IMG/M metagenome (GOLD analysis project Ga0233431, IMG submission 179867) | Seawater microbial communities from Saanich Inlet, British Columbia, Canada - SI_118_April2016_200_MG | ecosystem: Environmental > Aquatic > Marine > Inlet | place: Canada: British...
ATCTATAAAATAATTGGGTTTAGAACTATCCCAACCCAGGATCAGCTCACCAAGGTCCGATCCAGACTGTTCATGGTAGGATGAATCACTTTTTGGATTATTCCTTTTTCCAACACGTCGGATAACACCATGATAATACGGAGTTTAGGGTGATCATCAATTTTCCAAAATTTTAGCAATTTTTAACCAAAAATAGGATGTTGAAAATATTGGGTTTACAGATTACTCCAGATTTTAAATCATCGACTTCCAGGTCAGATCTCCAGAAATCCGACCTTATTCGCCCGATATGGGGGTCACAGAATTTTCTCCACAAATTTCCACCAAATCCTCGTAAATTCAATCACTATTAACAGATGAAAAACAATTAGTGAATTCAATGAAAAATCGCCACATAATTAATATATTGATACTTGCATTATTTCTTGTAAATAACTTCATTTTCTCTACTGTTACGAAATATGCCCCTCCTAAATACATTGAAAATAATGAATACATTTTTATAGGTACAATTGTAGCCTATTATGACATTTATACTGGGGATGTAGATTCATCTAGAGCAAACGCAATGTTAGTAGTTCCAAAAATAAATTATCAAATGCCTACGGAAGTAGATACACTTGCACTGCATTATCATATTTATGGATCCACTGTAACAAAAGAATTCCTAAAAATACGCTATCCAATTGGCTCTGATATTCGAATCTTGGCAAGGTCAAGAAAAGATGAAAATCAAACATATTCAAACAAGTATTTTTTAATCGAATCTGGCGGAGTTTTTGGTTCGGTAGCTTTAGATGGCCCCCTACCATTAATTAAACATTCACCAACTGCCATGCTTGATTATTCCCTGGGTTTTCCTTTTGATGAAGTCAAGTTCAATTTGGAATGGGGTGAAAATCAACTCAGTAAAGCAAGCCTCAATTATTCGGAATTAATCGATTTTGAATTACATATTGACGTGCTTAATTTGAAGAAAGCACAAAGTATACGAGAAATGGATTATTCAATAAAAAGAATATCTAAATTTATGATGTATTCTAAAGTCTCAATGAAGGAAGTAATAAAACAAAATATCTCAAATCCATTATTAAGATTTTATTTCATTCTGAAGTATGCAAGAAAGTGAATAAGTAACATATTTAATTTTTCCATTTCGAGATAAGATTAAACCATGAACTACAAATCAACTCAATTACTAAAACTCAGCTTTATGATTGGCACTATCGCAGATGGCATCGTCGCCATCACCTGGTTTATGATTGCAACCGGCTCAGATATTCCCAATTATATGTGTGGCTTCAACGGCTCAGGCCCAGACTACCAATATGCAATGTATATTGCTGCACTATTCATGACAGGCTGGACTGGTATATTATACTGGGGCTGGCTCAAACCAAATGAGAGAAAAGGACTTTTATTGATCACTGCGGTTCTGTTACTGGCTTCAATTATTATTGAAGTGCTTTTCTATCAGAATATCTTGGGTGGTAGAGGATTTATAATTGGTATAGCTGCACGGGTATTGTTAATCACAAAATTCTCATTCAGTTATTATTACTCAATCAAACATACCTAGTCCCATGGTTGCAATCGAGATTGTATGGCTTATTTTTAAATTAATACTTATGGTGGACAAAAAATGATAGTTGGAGGTGGATTTAAAGCAATTTGGTATTCATTGAAAGCGAGTAGTAAAGTAGGATACCGAAAAATGTTTCGGGCAATGATTTCTAAAAATACTTGTAAAACATGTGCTTTAGGTATGGGAGGACAAAAAGGGGGGATGACAAACGAAATGGGGCGCTTTCCCGAAGTTTGTAAAAAAGCCTTCCAGGCTCAAATCACGGATATTCAATCTCCGATTCCAGAGAAACTGTTTAAGGAAAAAAGTATTGAGGATTTTAGAAAAACTACTGCAAGATTATTGGAAAAGAGCGGGCGTTTAAATACACCCCTTTACAAAGCAGAAGGTGACACTCATTATTCTACGATTTCATGGGAAAAAGCAGTAGAAAGAATAGTGAATCAATTCAAGTCTACTCCAGCTGATAGAAGTTTTTTTTACAGTTCAGGGCGCTCTTCCAACGAAGCAGCTTTTTTGCTGCAGCTCTTTGCCCGTATATATGGCACCAATAACATCAACAATTGTTCTTACTATTGTCACCAGGCATCAGGTGTAGGAATTGGCTCAACAATTGGAACCGGCACTGCAACAATTCAATTACAGGACATTGATAAAGCAGACTTGATATTTGTTATTGGTGCCAATCCTGCCTCAAATCACCCACGTTATGTTAAACAACTTATGAAATGCCGTCGTCGGGGTGGGCATGTAATTGTTATCAACCCGGTCAAAGAAAAAGGGCTGGTGAAATTTGCAATTCCTTCTGATTTCAGATCTTTGTATTCTAGAGGAAGCAAGATTGCTTCTGAATATATTCAGGTTCAAATAGGTGGAGACATTGCATTACTAAAAGGAATTGCCAAAGCCGTTATAGAGGAAGGAATGCATGACTTGAAGTTTATGGAGGATTATACGAATGGTAAGGACGACTATCTTGCTGATATTCAAAATACTCCATGGGTAACAATTGTTTCGAACTCCGGTATTTCTAAAGAAACAATCCAGCACATCGCTGAGATTTATGGCAATTCAAAGAAAGTTGTTTTTTCTTGGTCAATGGGAATTACACATCATGAACATGGGTCAGAGAACGTTGAGTCTATTGTTTGCCTTGCTCTTCTGCGCGGAATGATTGGACGGCATTATGCTGGGCTACTACCATTAAGAGGTCATAGCAATGTTCAAGGGATAGGATCGGTAGGTGTTACACCTGTACTAAAGGAAATTTTTTATAATAATATTGAAAAACATATCGGAGTTCAGCTTCCAACGACTCCCGGAATGGACACAATGTCGTGTATGAAGGCTTCCTATGATGGAAATATTGATTTGGCATTTTTATTGGGAGGAAACCTATATCAATCTAATCCGGACACACAATTTGCTGAGCAAGCATTAAATGCTATTCCTTTCAAAATTTATTTAAATACTACTCTAAATCACGGACACTTTAATGGAGTAGATAAAGAAGTTCTGATTCTTCCGGTGGCTGCCCGGGATGAAGAGCACCAGAAAACAACACAGGAGTCAATGTTCAATTTTGTTCGATTGAGTGACGGAGGTATTGTCAGACTTGATAATGTACGATCGGAAGTTCAAATTATAAGTGAGATTGCTGAAAAGCTTCTGGTGGACAGCACCCTTGATTTTGGGAATTTAAAACATCATCAAAATCTACGGGAATTCATCGCCAGGGTTGTTCCTGGATATGAAAAATTAGGTGAAATTGAAGAAAGTGGAGAGGAGTTTCAAATTTCCAACAGAACATTTCATCAGCCTCAATTTGCAACTCCGGATCATAAAGCAAATTTTAGAGTCTGTCCAATTCCCTTGCTCAAAGGAGAAGAGGGAGAATTTCGCATGATGACAGTAAGAAGTGAAGGGCAATTTAACACAATAATATATGAAGAAGAAGATCTCTACCGAGAGCAAACAAGTCGCTGGATTGTGCTAATGAATAAAGATGATATCCGAAATAACGGCTTACAAGAAAATGATCTCATAACGTTAGAATCTTCTGTTGGTAAAATGGAAAATATTGTAGTGCGAGAATTTGATATCCCTCACGGAAATATCATGACATATTTTCCTGAGTCCAATATTTTAGTGCCAACTATAACAGATCCAAGAAGTCAAACTCCGGGATATAAATTAGCATGGGTGAAAATATCACACTCTAATAATAGCAGTGGTTAAAGTTTGACAATTCGATAAATAACAGCGCGCTAACAAAGGCTATTTCCAATCAGAATTTTAGTTACAAAGAATGATTATGACTCTGGATATTGCAAATAACCTGGTTTAATATAAAATAGAATAAGGGCAGAAGGCATAGAATTACATTGCTTTTTGCTCTTTATTTTATTCACGATCTTTTTAAAACTTAAATCAAAATATCAATTCATTCTAAATTGACCGAAATATAATGTCAAGAAAATCGGAGTTAGAATTAACAATAATTGTCCCCAAATATGAAGAATTAAAAATATGCCACTGCCAAAGATCACCTATTTTCCAATATCCGATTCTGCTTTAATAGAGTTCAATCAGCATCCAATGAGATACTCAAAAAAATCAAAAGATAATAATCTGGTATTTAATTATGATAAAGACAATCGGCTAATTGCAATTACGATAGAATCCAACCAAGTTTTGGCAAAACGGTTTGCCTTGGATTTGTTATTTGAATTAGATGTTTCTGAAAATATGTTATTATTATTACTCGTAGAACAAGTAACGGCCGAGTATTGCAATTTTTGAAGTAATAGTTGATCTATTAAGAATTGTAGAAAATCTTTCTGAAAAGTATGTATCAAACTCGCAACAGAACATACCTTATGTTGTGACTTTCAAATTAAAACGGCAGGTAACGTTGCGAGTCCATCAAGAAATGTTACCAGTTTCAACCTAGATTTGGTTAAAATAAAAAAGGATATTATGAAACATATTACAATTGTTGATCGCAAACAATATTCTGAAGAAGGATGGGAATTGTTAGTAAGCGTTTGTAAAGAGGATGATTTAATCATAGATATGGATGATTTTTTTGAATTATTTACATCATTGACGAATGAGGACCGAAATGCATTGGAAATCAAGATAGTAGAATTAAAAAAAGATCCCAAATTGATGTAGAAAAGAGCCTCTCGGCTCTAATCCATATTTTCCAGGGCTTTATCCAGATCTTTATTAATGACATCGCTGTAAACCGAGGTGGTAGTAATGCTACTATGACCGAGTTGTTTCTGGACAAGCCGAAGATTGTAACCTGATGCCTTGTATAGGTTTGTGGCATAAGTATGACGAAGTGAATGGATAGAATGATGCTGCGCAACGACACCAGTTTTCTCTGCAATCGTCTTAAATACTCGACCTATCCCAAATCTGGTCATCTTTTCACCTCTTTCAGAATGAAACATAAACGGACTGCAACTGACACGATAATCAATATATTCCAGAATCAGGCTCTTGAGTTTACTATTAAAACCAATTACTCGATCCTTTCCTCCTTTGCCATTCCTGACAATTAACGTATTCTGCCCTTTGCCTAGATGCAAATCTTCGATCTTCAAGTTAGATAGTTCCGATACCCGAAGACCTGTACCCAGGGCAACTTCAATTATCAGATGATTCCTTACATTAATCTGGTTTCCTCTACTTCTGGCAATGATTGCAAGATCCATCGCTGTTTTCCTTACCGCTTTCTCCTCCTCACAATTGAGGTATTTATCCGGTGTCATAATCCATTGTGACATAATATTCTCCTTGTTAGTATATTGTTCTTATGCCAAAAACGGAGGATTTTATTAATTTGATTGAGATGAGCTTTTAGCAAATAAGATTGTAGAGGAAGTATGTTAAATGTTGCATGATTTAATTGGATACATTCCGTTCAAAAATTTCAATTAGATATATGGGTAGGCTATACTTAATTTTATGAAAGGATTCAAAGTAATTATATTATTTTCAAATATCATCCAGCCATATACAATATTTTCACAAAGTACTTTGAATTTAATCAACGAATTCTCGTACAGTGAGAACAGATTTGTATATATGAAAAATAACAATAATACAGTAGTCCCCAAGAATCTGCAGGATAACATCCATAGTGATACACAGTCATTGGTATAATTAAGAGAATGATTGAAAAAATTCAGATAACCAACATTAAAGGGATTGGAACTAACACGCCAAATTCAACTTTTGAGTTTGAATTAAGACCAAATAGACCTCATATTTTTGTAGCACCTAACGGATTTGGCAAAAGCTCCTTAGCAACTGCCTTTAATAGATTGAGAGCTACTAAAATAATATTGGAGAAAAATGATTTCTTTAAAAACAACGAAAACAATAATCCCAAAATTGAATTAACTTATTCTAATAATGGTGCTAATAGCACTACTATTGAAGCGAATGAGAACACAAATCAATTCAGACAGAATTTCAGTTGGTTTGTCATAATTAATCAGCTATTTGCAAAAGCAAAGAAAAGTAGAATTAATGGTAATGTTATAGCTTTTGCATCTCTTGAAACACCCCCTGTAATCCTTGTTAACTCAATTCCCGACAATATGAGCTTTACATATTCAATAAATAATCAAAAAGTACAATTTGGAATTAATGGTAAAGTTCTTAGAAACCTTACAAGCTTATATGAGAACAAAGAATTTATTAAAAAGCTAAGTTCTCATTTCTTAACTATTCAAAGGATTAATGGCCAAACTTTTCAAAATAGAATTCAAGCTTTTAAAGAAAGGATTAATCAGCAAAACGGTACAGTTGTAGAATTAAGAAATTGGATAGAAAATAACGAGCTCGATTTTTTAAATGGAACAAACAATCTATCGACGCTTGCGAATTTCATTTCGACATTTGATATTGGATTTGACTCAAATGCTGACAACTTTCTTACTGCAATTCAACTATCTGTAGATTATAATCGTGATTCTAACCAATTTAAATCAGCTTGCCATAGGAAAGTTTATGATTTAGAGAAGTCTAAATACACGAAAGTATTTGAAGACTTCAATTCAAGTTGGCAAGATTTTAAGCCAGTAGAAAAAGACGGTAAACTAATTATTTCTATACCCAAGACTACTCTCATTTCAAATGGAGAAAGAGACGTAATGTGCTTCATTGCACTTCTCAAAAAAGCTGAATTAAGTCTTGAAAAGGAAAACTGTATCCTGATAATTGATGATATTTTTGACTATTTGGATGACGCCAACCTTATCGCTGTGCAGTATTATGTGACACAGTTAATAGAAAAAATGAAGGCAAAAGGAAAGAAACTCTATCCAATAATCCTTACTCACCTTAATCCGCTGTTCTTTAAAAACTTCACATTTAGCAAACAGAAAGTACATTTCATTGAAAAAAAGGAAGCCTTAATCAATCCGCATTTTAAGAAAATTCTTGTAAATCGGAGTCACCAAACGATTGAAGAAAATGTCTCAAAATATCATTTACACTATCATCCAAACTCGATAAATATTCGACCAGCTTTTGAAGCATTAAACTTAAAACCCACTTGGGGCAACTCATCGGTATTTGATACTTATTTAAATGACGAATTTGAAAAATACACCATTAATGAAAAAGAATATGACCCTTTCGCTATTTGCTGCTATATCCGTAAAAAAGTGGAACGGTTTGCATATGACAAAATTATTGACCCAATATTCAAACATGAATTTCTAGATACACACAGAGCCTCAGAAAAGCTTAAATATGCTGAAGAAAAAGGAATAGAGATACCTGAAACTTATTTTCTGTTAGGTATAATATATAATGACGGTATGCACTACAAAAATAATGATGACGCTATTTCAGGAAAATTAGAAAACCTAACGATAAAGAAAATGATTAATGAAATAAACTAAAAACTATACCCAACAATGGCTATAATGCATACTCTACAGGATACGCACTTTACATTAACCATTGGGCTTCATATTAAAGAGATAGAATAAATGACAAAATTATTAGGTAGACTTGAGAAAGTAGATATAAAAACTGTTTGGAAAACGGAATATAGTCACTTTACTCCCTGGCTTGCAAAAGAAGAAAATATTGCAATACTCGGAGATGAATTGAAAATTGACTTGGAGGTTGTTGAAATGGAAAAATCTGTCGGACCTTTTAGGGCTGATATTTTATGCAAAGACACAGGAACAGACAAGTACGTAATAATTGAAAATCAATTTGGAAAAACAGACCATACTCATTTAGGACAAATAATGACCTACGCATCGGGATTAGATGCTTTTATTGTTATTTGGATTGCGGAGAATTTCACAGAAGAACACAGAGCAGCATTAGACTGGTTGAATAATATTACTGACCAAAATATAGAGTTTTTTGGAATTGAAATTGAATTGTTTAAAATCGGAGAATCATCAACGGCACCAATGTTCAATATGGTATCAAAACCAAACACTTGGAGTAAGTCAATAAAAAAGAGTTCAAGCAATATCCAATTAACTGACACCAAAATTTTCCAAGAACAATATTGGCAAGCAATGAAAGACTATGTGGAAACACAAACTGTATCATTCAGAATGCAAAAAGCACTTCCTCAACATTGGACAAATATTTCAATTGGAAAAAGTAATTATAAACTTTGTGCAATAGCAAATTCAAGAGACAAATGGATTGCAGTACAATTAGTAGTTTACGGAGTTGATTCTCTCGAAAATTTTAGAAAATTACGTGAAAACTATGAATCTGATTCTTTATTGATTTTATCAAAAGAAATTGAATGGCTAGAAAAAGATGGAGGAAAAGAACATCACGTTAATTTGATTTTCAATAATCATAATCCGCTTAATAAACAATTAATGAATGAGCAGCATGAAATACTAAATGAGTGGATTAACAAATTCTATAACTATTTTAAAGAAAAAGTAAAAGTAAATTAAAATACGAAAGCCCTTCAGCCCAAATAGCACATTTAGTTTCGCGAGCAAGCTGGCAATAAAAAGCTAAGTTTATAGCCATAGTTTGATCAAAGATTAATTACTATCAAAAGGAATTGAAAATATTAAAATTGAACAACAGGTAAAATCTAAAAAGAGAATTGCTGATCACGGAGAAGTATTTACTCCAGAAAGAGAAGTTAATGCAATGCTTGATTTGGTAAAACAAGAAACAGAACGTATTGACTCTCGGTTTTTAGAACCAGCTTGTGGGACTGGAAATTTTTTGGTGGAAATACTTAAAAGAAAATTAACGGTTGTAGAAAGCAGATACAAAAAAAATCAATTGGAATATGAAAGGTACACAATTATTGCTATTTCAAGTGTTTATGGAATAGATATTTTGGAAGATAATGTAGTGGAATGTAGGAATAGACTGTTTCAAATATTAGATGATAAATACACTACTATTTACAAGTCTAACTGTAAGGAAAAATGTAGAAAAAGTATTAAATATATACTTGAAAAAAATATTTTAAGAGGTGATGCCCTTACTTTAATGACTATTGGAAATGGAGATAAACCAATCGTTTTTGCTGAATGGTCTGCAGTAAATGGGAGTATGATAAAAAGACGTGATTTCACATTAGCTAATCTTTTAGAAAGCCAGCCAATTGACGGGTTAAATCTATTCTCTGACTTGGGAGACAAAGCGTTTATTCCTACTCCTATTGCTGAGTTTCCATTAACACACTTTTTAAATTTAGCCAACCATGCTTAATATAAATTATAATCCAGACGTACTTTCTTGTCTTGCTAATTTGAGCAATGATGAAGTTTTTACTCCTCCAAAATTGGTAAATGATATTTTGAATATGCTACCCCAAAAGCTATTTTCCAATAAAGGTACAACCTTTCTTGACCCCGTAAGCAAATCTGGAGTATTTCTACGTGAAATAGCCAAACGATTAATGGAAGGTTTAGAAATTGAAATACCCAACAAGCAAGAACGAATTAATCACATATTCAAAAACCAGCTCTATGGTATTGCCATTACCGAATTAACCGCTTTACTCTCACGAAGAAGTGTGTATTGCTCAAAAACTGCAAATGGGAGATATTCTGTTTGCGAAATTTTTGACAATGACAATGGCAATATTAAATTTGACTACATCCAACACACTTGGGATAAGGGGAAATGTACCTTTTGTAATGCAAGTGAAGAAGTTTACAACAGAGACGAACAATTAGAGACTCATGCATATCAGTTTATTCATACTGATCACCCAGAAAAGATATTTAATATGAAATTTGATGTAATTATTGGAAATCCTCCATATCAACTAAATGATGGCGGCGGTATTGGAACAAGCGCTGTACCTATTTATCATAAATTTATTCAACAAGCAAAAAAACTCAATCCAAGATATTTATCTATGATTATCCCTGCAAGATGGTATTCAGGAGGCAAGGGATTAAATAATTTTAGGAGAGAGATGTTGAATGATGATAGAATACGTGAGATTCACGATTATATAGATGCATCTGATTGTTTTCCTGGTGTGCAAATAAAAGGAGGTGTTTGTTACTTTTTATGGAATAGAGATAACGAGGGTGCGTGTAAAGTAACCTCCTACAATAATAACTCGGTTGTTTCCTCAGTTTCTAGACCATTATTAGAAAAAGGAGCTGATGTATTTATTAGATTTAATGAAGCAGTTAGTATTTTAAAAAAAGTTCAAGAGTATAATGAAGAATCTATTATTAATGAGATAAGTTCAAGAAGACCATACGGCATTGATTCAAATTACAGTAAATTTAAGAAACATAAATCAACTGATTTTCCTATTAAACTTTATAGGTTTGGAAAAGACGGATATATTGCAAAAAAAGACATTGCAAAAAATTTACAATATTTAAATAAGATAAAGGTAATAATATCAAAAGCAGGTTCTGGCAGTGATTCGTTTCCTCATCAAATTATTGGGGTTCCTTTAATTTCTGAACCAAATTCAGTCTCAACAGAAACTTACATCATTTTGAGAACTTTTAAAACTATTGCACAGGCAAACAACTTTATTAGTTACGTTGTAACTAAGTTTTTCAGGTTACTAGTTTCACTCATAAAAAACACACAAAATGCTTCAAAGGGTGTTTACCATTTCGTACCTACTCAAAATTTTAGTGAAGAATGGACAGATGAAAAATTATACTCAAAATACGGTATTACAAAAGAAGAGCAAGACTTTATTGATACGTTAATCCGCCCAATTGAAATAAGCTATGAGTAAAGATTATTTTCCACAACGGCCAGACGCTTCACCAACCATTTACGCGTATGAGCTACCAAATGATATTTCAAGAAAAGGGCAATTAAAAGTTGGTGATACCATTAGAACTGTTCACGAACGTATTAAAGAACAAATCGGTGCTACAAGGTCAAAATTCAACATTGTTTTGGAGGAGTCTGCTATGCGAAAAGATGGTAGCTCTTTTCGTGATTATGAAATTCACAAATACCTACGCAACAAAGGGATTAAGAATACAGATGGTGAATGGTTTAAATGTTCTGTAAAATCTGTACAAATTGCAATTTTAGCAATTAAAAAAGGCGAATTGAATGAAGAAAATAGAACGCTCGATTTTAAAATGCGACCAGAGCAAAAGCAAGCAGTTGATAAGGTTATTCATTATTTTGATAGTTACAAAAAAGAAAATCCAAACCGTACACCTCACTTTTTATGGAATGCTAAAATGCGGTTTGGAAAAACTTTTGCTGCCTATCAGTTAGCAAAAAAGCAAGGATGGAGAAAGGTATTGGTACTTACTTTTAAGCCAGCTGTGCAAAGTGCTTGGGAAGAAGACCTTCTGTCTCATGTAGATTTTGAAGGTTGGCAATTTATTACAAGGAAAGGTCTACAATATGAGGATGCTGACTATAATAAACCATTTGTATGTTTCGGTTCATTTCAAGATTATCTAGGTAAGAATACTTCTACGGGAGGAATAAAGACTCGTAATGAATGGGTACACACTACACCTTGGAATTGTGTCATTTTTGATGAATACCATTATGGAGCCTGGAATGACAATGCCAAAGGATTATTCAAGGACTTATATGAAGAAGGAAAAGACGAAGATTTAAAATATGTAGATAAAATTGAAAAATTTGATGAAGAAATTATGCCAATCACTACAGATTCGTTTTTGTACTTATCTGGAACGCCTTTTAAAGCATTAAGTTCAGGTGAATTTATTGAAGAAGAAATATTTAATTGGACATACTCAGACGAACAAAAGGCAAAAGAAAACTGGAAAGATAAAAATAACCCTTACGCTACTTTACCAAGAATGGTACTATTAACGTATCAGATGCCTGATTCCATTCGTGATATTGCTTTAGGTGGAGAATACAACGAATTTGATTTGAATGTTTTCTTTTCTGCAAAAGAAGAGAAAAAAAACGCAAAATTTACATTAGAAAATGAAGTCCAAAAATGGCTTAATTTAATTAGAGGTGGGTTTAGCGAAACTACACTAGACAATTTAAAATTGGGAGCAAAAAAGCCCCCGATGCCTTTTTCCGATTCTAGATTATTGCAAATATTAACACATACATTTTGGTTTTTACCAACTGTTGCTGCATGTCATGCTATGAAAAACTTAATGATGAAACGCAATAATACTTTTTATCACAACTACAAAATAATTGTAGCAGCAGGGGCAAGTGCAGGAATTGGTGTTGAAGCCTTACCTCCCGTTTTTGATGCAATGGATAACCCCTTAGAAACAAAAACGATTACTTTAACTTGTGGTAAATTAACGACAGGGGTTTCTGTTAAACCGTGGACAGGTATTTTTATGTTACGTAATTCTTCAAGTCCTGAAACCTATTTTCAAGCAGCATTTAGAGTTCAAACCCCTTGGGCAATTAATAATCCAGATAGTAAATCTCCAAATAAAGTTGAGATTATGAAAGACGAATGTTATGTATTTGATTTTGCTCCAAACAGAGCATTAAGTCAAGTAGCAGATTATGCATGTAAATTAAATGTAAACGAATCTAATCCAGAAAAGAATGTCGCTGAGTTCATTCATTTCCTTCCTGTTTTGGCTTATGACGGCAGCTCCATGAAGCAAGTGGATGCAGCAGGTGTTTTAGACATTGCTATGAGTGGCACTTCTGCTACTTTACTTGCAAGACGATGGGAAAGTGCCTTATTGATAAATGTTGATAATGCCACACTTGCACGTTTGATGAATAATCAAGATGCCTTAGATGCTTTAATGAGTATTGAAGGTTTTAGAAACTTGAATCAAGACATTGAAACAATAATTAATAAATCTGAATCCGTTAAGAAAGTAAAAAAAGAAAAAAATGATGAACAGATTACAAAAAAGGATAAAAAAGAGTTATCTGATGAAGAAAAGGAGTTTAAAAGTTTACGAAAGCAAATTCAAGAAAAGTTAATCAAGTTTGCTACTCGAATCCCAATTTTCATGTACTTGACTGACTACCGCGAAAGGAGTCTGAAAGATGTTATCACACGACTTGAACCAGGTCTTTTCAAAAAAGTGACTGGACTTGATGTTTCAGATTTTGAATTATTAGTCAGTATCGGAGTATTTAATAGTGGACTAATGAATGATGCTGTTTACAAGTTTAAACGTTATGAAGATGCAAGTCTTGAATATATTGGAATTAACAAACATGAGGGAGAAGAAGTTGGTCTTTATGATACAGTTCTAAGTGTTGACGATTACCCACATTCTTTTGAAAATGAGGAATAGCCGACGATTAAGCAATACACATTTTAAAATTGTTCAAAAGCCCAATAAATCTTATTTTAAATAACTAAATACAAAACTATTAAATATCAATCCACTTCCCAACTCTTGGGGCATTGTACTCCTCAAATCTATCCAAAAGTGTTTCAGGAAAATCTTCAACGAATAGCATCTCTCTGTGCTCTTGTTTAATAAATCCCTCAGCAACACTACGGTCAAAAAATGTTAATAAATTATCGAAGTATCCGTTCACATTAATAATCCCACAAGGCTTCTTATTCAAACCCAATTGTGCCCAAGTAAGTAATTCAGTAATTTCCTCAATTGTGCCAAAACCACCAGGAAGAGCAATGAATCCATCAGCCAACTCAAACATCTTAGCCTTCCTTTCATGCATGGAATCAACAATATACAATTCGGTCAATCCCTGATGAGATACTTTGTCTGCAAACATTTTTGGTATCACACCGATTGCTGATCCACCTGATTTTATAACTGCATCGGCAACTTTTCCCATTAAACCTACGCTTGCTCCGCCATACACAAGTTTTAAATTTCTTTTTGCGAGTATTTTCCCAAGCAATTTGGCCATTTCGAGATAGGCTGGGTTATTTCCTGGATTAGATCCACAATTAACACATATTCGTTTCATGAAGTTGGTTTTACTTTTATTATTAAAGAGAGGTCTGCCCCTGAACGATATGAAGAGTTTGCACAGGGGCAGATGAATATGCACCACTAGGTGTGATGTCTGTATAGATAAATTCTATCTTTTGAACTTATTAAAACAGTGACTTGAATTTATATAACATATCTATATAT
>Ga0233431_1004741_pt1 | contig 14155 bp, 17 predicted proteins | sample SI_118_April2016_FD_179867 | JGI IMG/M metagenome (GOLD analysis project Ga0233431, IMG submission 179867) | Seawater microbial communities from Saanich Inlet, British Columbia, Canada - SI_118_April2016_200_MG | ecosystem: Environmental > Aquatic > Marine > Inlet | place: Canada: British...
AATTCATCCAAGGAGAGAAAGGATGCCATCGGTCTCCTCTTGCTGAGCGGGGAAAATGATAAGCCATCTCGGAATCCAAACATATCAAATCTCTAAATACTTCACAACTCATTCCGGATCGCTGTAGAGGGCGAGAAAGAGCTGTTGGGTCTGTGGATCGCCCAGAATGAAGGCGCCAAATTCTGGATGGGTGTCCTTACCCAGCTGAAGAATCGAGGACTCCAGGACATCTTCATTGCCTGTGTCGATGGGTTGACCGGTTTTCCCGAAGCCATCGAAACCCTCTATCCCCGGGCTCAAGTGCAATTGTGTATCGTCCACCAGGTAAGAAACGCCCTCAAGTTTGTCTCCTGGAAAGATCGCAAAGCCGTCGCTGCCGACCTCAAGAAGATCTACCAGGCTGCCACCGTCGAGGAAGCCGAAACTCAGTTAGACGCTTTTGCCACTCAGTGGGATGAAAAGTATGCCACTATCAGTCAGTCCTGGTTGTCCAACTGGGAGCACCTGACCCCCTTCTTTGCCTATCCGGAGGAGATTCGTCGGGTCATCTATACCACCAATGCCATCGAGTCGATGAATCGGTCTCTGCGCAAAATTCTCAAAACCCGAGGCGCTTTCCCCCACGACGACGCGGTCCGAAAACTGATCTATCTGGCGTTGGGCAACATTACCAAAAAGTGGACCAAGCCGATCAAAAACTGGAAGGCAGCTCTCAATCAGTTTGCCATTCTTTTTGAAGAGCGAGTGGTGCTACCATGAAGAAGGGGCACTTACACAAAAGGGTTGACATATCCCGTACGCCAGCCGGACATCGTTGAACATGGTCTCTCGGAGCTGTATGGATTTCTGTCACGCAGTAGTCAGGTGCCCCTAATAAATAGGGGATGGGTCGTGGCGATGCTCAAGGCGCTGCCCCAAGAAAATCCTTATCGTTCTATTTCTTCGAATTTGATACGGCTTCTTCGCACGCTCAATCTAATGGACGAGTCCAATTGCCCAACAAGCTTGCTACAAACACTTTGGTCTGCAGCGCCACCCCCTCCTCCGACGGAGCAGGCCTCCTCGGGACAAAAGGAGCCATCAGTGCCTCTACCAAGGGGATCTTTCCCTCGAACTCAGACTGCATCGCCAAAGGCTCCATCTGATGGCAAAACTGGTGCTCCATTAGATATCCATGTTGGCAATCTGCGCTACGATGTCACTGAGTCACAAGTTACTCATCACTTCCAGCAGTGTGGGGACGTTATTAAGGTCACAATTCCAAAAGACTTAGTAACCGGCAAAGGCAGAGGGTTCTGCTTCGTGAAGATGGGCACTCGAGAATCAGCTAAAACTGCCAAAGGAAAATTGGATGGTTCGGCAATAGGGGGACGTCGAATTTACCTGAACTGGTCCAGATAGAAGAGGAGTATAGAGATGTTCCTGGAGCCTCTTCCCCCGTAGTATTCCAGGTGGGCTCCGCCCCTGATCAACCATCCACGGTGGGAACGCTGGTTACTCCCTATAGACCCCATTATCGTTACTATCCCATTCACGTCTCGCACGTAAGTTATTGATTTTTCAGAAGAGCTTTTTCGGATGCTCGCTTGAGATCGGCCAGGATAACGGACGGGGCTGTCCTAATTGGCCAAACGGAGGCTTGGAAATCTCTGGTGAGACAGGCCCTTCTCGGGGTATATTGTCGAAGAAGAATCTTATACCCAGGAGGCGGATCCGTTTCTCGGTGTCTCATCGGAGACAATGGTGTGGCTACGATCTATGTACATGACAGCAGCAGTCGACAACAGGCTCTGAAATCTTTCCATCGGTGGTCGAAATGTTCGACCGATGCTACGACACCGCGAAGGACGAGGTGGAGTGCCAGTAGGCCATTATCCCGATAGGTCAAACTCGAGGATCACACAATGGCGAGTGAAAATGAGAGTAGGCTTCTGAGATTCCTTCTCTTGAACGTAAGGTCCGGGGTGCCCCTGGTGCCTGCCCTCCAGAGGGCCGCCGCCTGGGCCGAACTGCTGCGCAGGGCCGCCGCATTCCATGAGGCCGGACATGCCGTAATCGCCCGAGATTATGATGAGTACAAAGGCGAGGTATGGGTGGACAGCGAGTGGGGTGGGGAAGCCTCCATAAGCGGCAACAGTAATTGAACTACTGGCTGCGGTGATTCGCGCAGAGGTAACCACGCTATATTTGCAGCGGCCCCCGCTTAAGCAACTGGCCATATCACTCGCCGGCCCCCTGGCGGAGCGTATGGCTTTGGGGCGAAGCCTCGAAACGGAGTTCGACGTATGGATGCTCCAGGAATTTTCCTGGCATGGACCAGAAGCGTTTGAAGAATCCTACGAAGCCAGCGACCTTACACACGCCACCCACTGCCTGTTCGGCCTATGGTGCGGCGTCACCGGCAAGGACTTGCACGAGGCGCGGGAGCCTGACTTCGACCGCCTGGTGCGGCTCTACCGAGCCAATGAGGCACGGACACGTCGGCTACTGACCCGAAAATGGGCACGGGTTGAGCGGCTGGCCGAACGCCTGCTGGAGAAGGGGGGCGTCGAGGGCCATGATATTTAGCCCAAGGCAGAAGCCTGGTTCACACCTTCACGATTTCAGTGGCCAACTCCATCCGCCGGAACCCCTCCTTGCGCTGCCGGTCGGTGACACGAGCATAGACCATCGTATTCTGGATGTTGACGTGCCCTAAGTGATCCTGCACGAACTCCACCCCATGTCCCGCCTCCAGCAGGTGTACGGCGATGCTGTGCCGCAGACAGTGGATGGAAAACTCCGGTCGGATCTTCGCCTTCTTCGCGTATTGCTTAAACAACTGTGAGATGCGCTTGTAGCCCACCGTGCCCTCCCGACCGGTAAATAATCCCTCTCCGGTCGGCAATCGCCCTTCCATGTACGCCTTCAAAACCCGTTTTACATCCCGCAGCAGGGGCTTCTCGCCGGAGATGCCGTTCTTGAGACGGGGGATATAGATCCGCCCCCGCCGCAGGTCAACATGAGCGGGTTCCAGGAGCGTCGCCTCGGACGCGCGCAGGCCGTATTTATAAATGACGTTGAACAGCGCCCGGTCCCGTTTGCTGGTGATTTTCAAGAAGAACTCCGTCACCTGCTCCTGGCCCAGGTATTTGATCGGTCCATTCATGCGGCCATACCCTCCACCCCTGAGCTATAGAGAGCATTGACCAGGTGGTATCCATGGTAACCTCGGCGGCGGCTGACAAAATCGACCAGGCGGTCCAGCTCAGCCGGATCGGTCACCACCGAAACCCCACCCGTATAGAAATAGATCCCAGGCCGTCTTCCTTCATCGGAGCGGTCTTTTTGTGTTTGGTGGCCGGCGATTGAGTTCCGTACCTTCAGGACAAATGTCTGCGGTATCCTCTCTTTCCCAGGGGTTAAACTCCATGGTGTGCCGCATCGATCCACTCCGGATGATAGCTCTCGGGCTTGTTCTCCTCCTCATTCTGCCTTGCTCGACTCAAGCCCACAACGGCGCGGTGGCCATCGCCGTGCCAGTGGAAGGGATTGTCGTCGACGGAGATCTGTCGGATTGGCCGGTGGAAATGCAGGAGTATCCGATCACCACAAACCAACCCAAAGACGAGGAGGATTTCCGGGGGTTCTTCCGGATCGGTTACAGCGCGTCGGAAAATGCCCTGTATCTCTCGGTGGAGATGCGCGACGACTCCGTGGTGCTGGCCGAGGATGGGCAGTGGAACACCGCGGATGGATGCGAAGTGTACGTGGACGCGGTGCACGCCCTGGAAGGGGATCGGCCAACCGATCAGTTCAAACTTTTTGGAAACCCTGAGGGGATTTACGGTTCGGAAGGGACCCGAGGGGACTTCGGGGTCGCGGTGCGGCGCACGGATGATTCCCACTGGTACGAGTGGCGCATCGACCTGGAGCGGATGACCGGTGGGCAGGTGCGCCTGCGGCCGGGAATGAGTCTGGGCGTGGATGTAGTATAGCGGCTCAGGGTTATATTGGACAGTCGATTGGGTTAGCTTTATACCCTATCACAAGGAGACTGTCTGATGGCTGAGAAAAAGTCAAAACGTGAAAATGGACGCTTTTCTATCCAACGAAAATCCGAAGCGGTGTTGCGCCTGCTCCGGGGTGAGGATTTGGAGTTGCTCTGCCGGGAATATGGGGTGACCGCCGCTCGTTTGAGCCAGTGGCGAGACGATTTCTTGTCGGCCGGCCAGCAGGGACTGAAGAAACGCCCCCAGGACCAGCGGGATGAACAGATTGCGCGGTTACAGGCCAAGGTGGGCGAACTGACGATGGCCAACGAATTACTGGACCACAAGATCGACAAACTGGAGGATGGGCTCCCTTTTCCTCGGCGGAGATCGAAGCCTTGAGTGAAGCCTGCTCGATCTCCACGCACCGACGCTACGGGCTGCAACGGGTATGTCAGGTGTGCCGTTTTAACCGATCGACGGTCTATGCCCATCGGGTTTCGGAATCGCCGGAAGGTCCCATCGGCCCTTCCCCGAGGAAACGAGGGCCGATGGGACCGTGCTCGGATGATGAATTGGTAGCCCATATCCGTCGTCTGTTGGCGGCCTCGCTTTTTCATGGCGAAGGCTATCGAAAGATCTGGGCCAAACTCCGCTTCGAAGGCATTCGAACCTCTCATGAACGGGTACGTCTTCTGATGAAAAAACACGGATTGCAGGCCTACCATCGGGTGGGTCATCCTCACGGTCCGAAAGCGCACGATGGTACGATCATCACCCAAACACCAGATGAAATGTGGGGCACCGATGCGACGACTACGATCACGGTGGAAGAAGGAACCGCGTTTGTCTTCATCGGCGTCGACCACTGCACCTTTGAGTGTACGGGCATCCATGCATCCAAGAAAGGTGATCGTTTCGAAGCCTTGGAACCGATCCACCAAGGCGTTCGGGAACACTTTGGCGGATATGACAAGAAGATCGCGGAAGGGCTCAAGATGCGTCATGACCATGGTCCGGCCTATATGGCCGATGATTTCCAGAACGAGCTGAAGTTTCTGGGCATCGAATCGTCGCCCAGTTTCGTCCGCGAACCCGAGGGCAATGGCTGTGCGGAGCGTTTCATCCGTCTGCTCAAGGAGAATCTGTTGTGGGTGCGCACCTTTGACACCATCGAAGAGTTGCGGTTGGCGTTGATCGAATTCAAAAATCTATACAATGAACAGTGGATCTTGCAGCGCCATGACTACAAAACCCCGGCGCAGGTGCGTCGGGAAAAACTCGAAATCCAGTATGCTGAAGTGGCTGGATGATACCCTAATCAGTGTCCGATTAACTCGGGGCTTTACAGTGGTTTGAGCGACGTTTCCGTCGGACCTGTGTGGGACGGACGCGACTGATTCGCTATGCGGATGATTTCGTCGTCTGTTTTCAGGAAGAAGCCGAAGCGAATCGGTTTCGACAGGAATTGACGGAACGACTGGCTGAATTCGGATTGGAAGTGGCACCCAGCAAGACACGGGTATTGGCCTTTGGACCTTGGCAGGCACGACAAGCACGTGCTCAGGGAGAAAGGCCCGGAACCTTCGACTTTCTGGGCTTCACCCACTACTGTGCACCGACGCGAGATGGAAAGCGTTTCCGAGTGAAGCGGATGACATCTCGGCATCGATTCACCGCCAAACTGAAGGCTTTCAAGCTCTGGCTCAAGACGCATCGGATCTTGCCGACGCGGGATCTGATGGCGATCATCCAGGCCAAACTGCGGGGTCACATCGCCTACTACGGAGTCACGGATAACTCGGAAGCAATGCAACGCTTCCTCCATGAAGTGAGGATGCTGCTTTTCAAGTGGCTGAATCGCCGCGGAGGAAGAAAGCCGCTTGGCGAGGAGAAGTTTGCCCGTTTGATGGCGCAGTTTCCGTTACCCAAGGCGCGGGTGGTGGTCAGCCTGTTCTGATTTTCGATGAAGCGTCCATGTGAGGAGCCGTGTGCGTGAATAGCGCAAGCACGGTTCTGAGAGGGGCTGAGGACAACCGGAGTATGGTTGAGATATTGTGGCACCGCCGGGAAACCAGGCGGAAACAGAGAACACAAACATCAACCTGGAGCACCGGGAGAATCCAGTCTACTCGACCACTTTCTCTCCTCTTTTAGATCGTTAAATTGATTGTTCTTGGCACCCTCAACGATTGCTGCCACGCCGGGATGGCTAAGTTTTCGCTCCACCGAGATGGCATAGAAGTTTTCGCGGATAGATTCTATATGGCCTAATAGTGAAACCCCATACTGTTCTTGAGTCTCTTTCGCAATCACTGTAGGAGTAGCGAAAATACCCACACCCGAAAGCCCGAAGGCTCTGAGCAGCGCGCTGTCCGAGAACTCGCCCACCACAAGGGGTCGAATTTTCTGAGCGTCAAACCATTGGTCGAGAGATCGCCGCAGTGCCGTATCACTTGTGGGCAGCAGGAAGGGGGCTCCATCGAGAGAACGCGGAAAGCGTTTTGAACAAACAGAAACCAGAGATTGGCTGGCAAAGAGAGAAATTCCGCTCTCCATAAGCAGGTGACTGTGAGATCGAATCCGCAACGCCGAGCCAATGGGAGCGTCGCTTAAGACCAAGTCGACTTCGAACGTGGCGAGGTCCACCAGCAAGCGTTCGGTCTTACCCTCATGACAGATCACATGCACCGGTTCAGGGAGCGAAAATACCGGCTTCATAATACGGCAAACGAGCAACTTGGGGAGTGTATCGGCAATGCCGACAGCCAGGCGGATAGGTCGGCCTGTTGGTTGGGCATGGAGAACCTCCATAAGCTCTTGGCCAAGAGAAAAGATCTCGTCGGCATATCGGTACACCGTCCGTCCAACATCCGTCAGCACGAGGCTTCTTCCAGAACGAACGAACAATTTTTCTCCGAGAGCGTCTTCGAAAGTTCGGATCTGACCACTGATCGTCGGTTGGGCAAGATGTAGCTTCTTACATGCTCCCACGACACTTCCTTCTCGCGCTACGCTCCAGAAGTAAAACAGGTGTTGGTAATTGAATCTTTCCATTTTGCCTTTTCTCCTGTTAACTCCCCCTGCCAGAAGGCTCTTTTCGATTTCCCCCTTGGACCAGGATCCCCGGTCGGGCAGCTTGAGATCTCGCGGTTGGTTTTTTTTATATAGCGGCCTGAAAGTAATGCCACTATATGTTTAAGAACCGATAAATAAGCCTGTGATGCACCTGCAGATCGACCCGGTGATCCAAATTTCCTTGAAAAGAGCACCTATTCACAATATATAGATTTTTTGGATCTATTTCATCCATTTAATCTATTTTTCTATAGATCGTGTTTATGTGATATTAATAGCAAAAGGAACTCTTGACGTCATGGCCTGGGATCGGTCACTCGGAGTAAGAATACCTTACCAGCGTTTGTTCTTGGAAGAAGGTACATATGTCTGCGCAGGATGTGGACATGTTGCTTGTAGTCGTACTGATCGGAATCTTTTTGTTTTTCCTATTCAGAGAGATATTACGTGAATATTGGAGAAAAGCGGAGAATGAAAATCAGGAAAGGCGCCAAAGTTAGGTGCGATTAAGGTGAATTTGAAAATGGAGATACCACTGCTAAATGACATTGTCATCATATTTGCACTTGCTACTGCTGTGCTCTTTATATGCCATCGACTTCGCGTGCCAGCAGTGGTAGGATTTCTCCTCACGGGGATACTAGTCGGAAGCGCTTGAGTACCTCCTTATCTGTGATTATTGATGCCATTTTTATCCTTGAACGCACTTGCCTAAAGTGCAAGAGAGACCAGGTCGTCTCTCCAAAAAAAGGACGGGAACACACGCGCTGTAAATTTTGTGGAGCTGATATTCCCCCAAGTAAGAAAGCCATCTCATTGCATAATCAAACCTGAAAATTCCATTTGATGACAGACAACGTCGCTACCCGCTTCGCCGTCGCCTTCGGCCGCTCCCTACTTGGCGCAGGCCGCGACCTGCTTCCCATCGTCCTGGTCATCGCCGTGTTCCAGGTCCTGGTGGTGGGTGAGTCCCTGCCTGGAATCCTGTCTATCTTGGGTGGTTTAGTGCTGGTAGTGGTGGGGTTAGCCCTCTTCGTGCTGGGATTGGATATCGGTCTATTCCCCCTCGGCGAGGCGCTGGCGGAGGAGTTCGCTCGCAAGGGGAGCCTTGTGTGGCTTTTGGTGTTCGCCTTTGCACTGGGTGCCGGCACAACGGTGGCGGAACCTGCGCTGATCGCCGTGACCCGGGAGGGGGCCGTGGCGGCGGCTGAGGCCGGAATCATCGACGACGACAAAGACGCCATCTCTCGTTATGCTCTGGGGGTGCGGCTGAGCGTGGCCCTTTCCGTGGGCGTGGCCATCGTACTCGGCGTATTGCGCATCCTGCGCGGCTGGTCTCTGCCCGTGATGATCGTCTCCGGGTACGTGCTGGTCATGCTCATGACCCTGGTAGCACCGGCTGAGATCGTCGGACTGGCCTACGATTCCGGAGGAGTCACTACATCCACGGTAACAGTGCCGCTGGTCACCGCTCTCGGTGTGGGCTTGGCGCGCACGATCCATGGCCGCGATCCGGTGATGGATGGCTTCGGGCTAATTGCTCTGGCGTCGCTTACACCGATGATTTCAGTCATGCTCTTCGGTTTGGTGATGGGTTAGGCGCTATGGAAGTTCTCTTCAATCCCGCTCAGTTGCTGCTGGCCACTGCACGCGACGTGTTACCCGTGCTGCTTCTATTAGTGGTGTTTCAGACCCTGGTGCTACGTCAACCCATACGCAGACCGGGGCGAATCCTGATGGGATTCGGCCTGGCACTGGTGGGCATGGCCTGCTTCCTGGGGGGATTGGATCTAGCGCTGTTCCCGGTCGGGCGCAATATGGCCGTGCTGCTGGCCGAGGGGGCGCAAATGGACGGCGTCACACGCTGGACAGCATATGGCTGGATTTATCTATTCGCGTTCCTGATCGGATTCTCCACAACGATCGCTGAGCCGTCCTTGATCGCGGTGGCGAAGAAAGCTGAAGAGTCATCGCGGCGATCCATTTCAGCCCTCGGTCTGCGGTTAGCGGTGGCCATCGGGGTGGCCGTGGGTATCGCACTGGGCACGTTCCGCATTGTCACCGGGACACCGCTCTACCTTTATATTTTGGTGGGATACGTAGTGGTGGCGATACAGACGGTATTCGCGCCGAGGATGATGATCCCGCTAGCCTACGATTCGGGGGGCGTGACCACATCCACGGTGACTGTTCCCTTGGTCGCGGCACTGGGTCTGGGGCTGGCAGCCAACGTGCCCGGTCGTAGCACCGTGCTGGATGGCTTTGGCCTGATCGCCTTTGCCAGCCTGTGTCCGATCATCAGTGTTCTGGGCTACGCCCAACTGGCCCAATGGCGTTCACGTTCTCACACGAAGATAGCGAGTTAGGGGGATAGCATGGCCGACAAGTGCATCGTAGCCATGGTCAAGCCGGATCTAACCGACAAGGTAGTGGATGCGGCCAAGGTAGTCGGAGCCACCGGGGCCACCATCATCGACGCGGCGGGGACCGGCGCCCGCGAGGCCAAGACGTTCTTCGGCTTGAGCCTCGACATTCGTACGGAGGTCGTCCTGTTCCTCGTCAAAGAGGATACTGTCGCCCCGGTGCTGGATGCCATCCGCGATGCTGGGCATTTCCACGAGCCTGGCACCGGGATCGCGTTCGTGCTGGCAGTGGAGGCGGCCATCGGCATCGAGAGCCAACATCGGTCCAGGGAGAACTCCGGGAGTTGATTAAAGGACGCAAGATGCAAAAGAAAATTGAAAAGCTTCAGAATCACTACATTCTCTGCGGCTGGGGGGCGGTGGGAAGGGAGATCGTGACTGAACTACAGCGGGCGGGGGTGCCGTTCGTGGTGGTGGAGAGGAATGTCGAAGAGGCGGGAGTGCCGCGGGAGGAGAATGTCCTCTACATCGAGGGAGACGCCACGGACGGGGAGGTGCTGAAGATGGCAGGCATCGAAAGGGCGAGGGGGCTGATCGCCGCGCTGCGCGGCGACCCGGAGAACGTCTTCGTCACCCTCACCGCGCGTCAGTTCAATCGGGAGATGCAGATCGTCGCCCGGGCGGCCGAGAAGGGAACGGAGAGCAAGCTGCTGGCCGCTGGGGCCGACCGGGTTATTTCTCCCTACGAGATCGCCGGACGGCGCATGGCATCCACGGCGCTGCGGCCCAACGTGGTCAACTTTCTCGACGTTATGACCCACGGAGGCGGGATCGACCTCCGCCTGGAGGAGGTGCACCTCCTGCCCGACTCGGAACTGGTCGGAAAGTCCCTGCTCGATTCGAATCTGGGGCGCAAGACGCGGGCCAAGATCGTCGGTATCAACGACAAAAGGGGGCGGCCTCGCATCAATCCGGCGTCCAATACTCCGCTGGCGGAGGTGGGCCTGCAGGACGGGGATATTCTGATCGCCATGGGAAACGATGAGGAGATTCGGCGGCTCAAGGTGGTGGCGCAGGGGTGAGGGCCAGCACCGTCCATCTCACATTTTCCTATCTCCAGGGGACGTTTGCGATGCAAGTGGAAAAATGATAGACTAAGCGTATCAGCCCCTTCGTCACCGGACATCCCTGTCGACCGCCTGTCCGCTCAGCGCCACTGGGATCACGCGCGCCGACTGGCAGGCGGAACCGGAGTCGAGGGAAAAAAATCTGACGAGGCAGCAGCCTTCGGTGCCGCTGCGCAAACGGCCATGCTCAAGACCTTTACCGCAGAGATCGCCTCGGTGATCCGCAGCCGACGCGGCCGTCGGAATCTCCGCGTGCTGGCGCGCTTCTCACTCGTGCTGGCCGTGATGATCACCGCGTACTCGGTCGGGTTCCACCTGCTGATGCAGCTGGAAGGACAGGATTACACCTGGATCACGGGTTTCTACTGGACCCTCACCGTGATGTCCACCCTCGGCTTCGGGGACATCACCTTCCACACGGACCTCGGCCGAATCTTCTCGATCGTGGTGCTGATTTCGGGCATGATTTTCCTGCTCATCCTCTTACCCTTCACCTTCATCGAATTCTTCTACGCCCCCTGGATGAACGCCCAGGCCGCCACCCGGGCTCCGCGCCAGCTCCCGGCCGAAACGCGCGGCCATGTGCTGGTCACCAGCCATGACCCGGTGACCAGCGCCCTGATCCGCCGTCTCGAGCAGTACCAGTATCCCTACGCGCTGCTGGTTCCCGAGCTGGAGGACGCCCTGCACCTGCACGACCTCGGCCTGAATGTGATGGTGGGAGACCTGGGCGATCCCCAGACCTGGACGCACGCGCGCTTGGGGTCAGCCGCTCTCGTCGCCAGCACCGCCAGCGATGTCACCAATACGAACGTGGCTTTCACGGTGCGGGAACTCGCCGAGGATCTGCCGATCATCACCTCGGCGAGCGACGAGGCGTCGGTGGATATCCTCAAACTCGCCGGCAGCAGTTTCGTGATGCAGCTCGAGGAGATGATCGGCCAGTCATTCGCCCTGCGGACGCTGGGCGGGGATACCATGTCCCACGTGATCGGGCAGTTCGACGAGCTGCTGATTGCCGAAGCGACCGCGCACCGCACCCCGCTCGTGGGCAGGACGCTCCGGGAGAACAGGCTGCGCGAGAAGGTGGGCGTCACAGTAGTCGGCGTCTGGGAGCGCGGGCGTTTCGAGCCGGCCCGCCCGGAGATCGAGATCCGCGACAGTACAGTGCTGGTGCTGGCGGGATCAGAGGAGCACCTGTCCCGGTACGACGAATTCTTCAGCGAGTACAGCGTCGCCGCCGCGCCCGTGCTGATCCTGGGGGGGGGCCGCGTGGGGAGCGCCACCGCCCGGGCCTTGGTGCAGCGGGACGTGGACTACCGGATCGTGGAGGTGCTCCCCGAACTGATCCGCGATCCGGAGAAGCACGTGCTCGGGAATGCCGCCGACCTCGCGGTGCTCGAGAAGGCCGGCATCCGCGAAACCTCAACCGTTATCATCACGCCCCACGACGACGACCTGAACGTGTACCTCACGATCTACTGCCGGCAGCTCCGCCCCGACATCCAGATCCTGAGCCGCGCCACCCACGAGCAGAACGTGGCGACCCTGCACCGCGCCGGCGCAGACAGCGTGCTGTCCTACGCGTCCATGGGCGCGAGCACGGTTATGAATCTGCTCCAGCACAGTACGATCCTGATGATCGCGGAAGGTCTGGATTTGTTCAAGGTGCGCGTGCCAGCCGACCTGGCCGAGCGGACCATTGCCGAGTCCTCGATCCGCGAGCGCACAGGCTGCAGCGTGGTGGCAATCACCACAGAGAGCGGCACGGAGGTCATCCCGAACCCCTCCGAAACCCTGCCGACCGACGCGGACATCGTGCTGATCGGCACGGTCGAGGCAGAGGAACGTTTCCTCAGTGTCTACGAGAAGGGCGAAACAGCGAATGACTAGCCGGCATCCGGACCCGGGGGGCTGGCTTCCACCTCATCGCCTCGAGCCCCGCGACCGGCCTGTCACCGGCGTATCAACCTGCCGCGCCCCCTCGGTTCAGCAGCAGATCTTCCATTCCGAGACCAACTGCCGACCCTCCCGCAAAATCGGCGAAGCCCGTCCTCCAGGTAGTCCGGGCGAACAGATCTCGCCGATTTCGCCGCTTCTCATCCCCTCGATTATCTCAAGTGCCTGTGTGTTTGCGCTCCTAACGCGCTGACGTTCGGTACCCCAGGGTTTTGACCATCGAAATAGTCTGAATGCTAATGATAGAAACGAGTTTTGGTGCCTTCTTCGCTGGTGGGGATGACGTAGCGGATCTCGACCTGGTCGTCGTTGACCAGGACGCGATCGATGAGCAGCTCAACCAGCCGCCTCTACTGGACACTGTTGTTCGGAGCCCCAGGAGGACGTTCGGTAGCCCAGGAAACTCGATGTGACCAAGTACCAATACAGCTACCATTTGGCTTGCCATTCTGCATACCACTTGAATACACCAACCGCCCGATACTATCGAAAAACGGCGCTGGACGAAACCGCCTGTCGGCGGTAGTTTTACCCCGTGCCCCTCAGTACCGTGCTCTTGGGCGGCTCCTCAAAAAACGCTAAGAGCCTATACCCAGCCCAACCCAGCCCAGCCCGGCGTAGGACGGCTGCAAAGGCGTTGGCCCTATCGCAGAGGGTAGGCCTCCGATGCAGCTTTGCTCACCGCTTTTTCGCACGTGCTTTGGCCGGACATCCGGGATTTTCATATAGCCTCTAAGTTATTTGGTAATAGGGAGTTAAATTTAAACCCCATAGAGGCACCGCGGCTTCGTCCAACGAGGTGTATCCAAAATGCCGCTGCGCGGCACTTCGGATACACCCTTTAGCGATATCGGTACTTAAGGAGTTATCAATAGAGTAAGATTTAGATCTAATCTGACATTGTCTGATGAGTCGAGTTGTGGCCATTACACCTTTTGCCGTCCTGCCTTCTTCCCTACTCCTTCGATGTGCACTCAAGGGTATTTACGGCCTTCTGAAGCATCTCAAGGGGCTGTCGACCGAGACGCTGGATCCCGAGCATCTATTGCATCCCCCTAATACGGCCATCTCCGGCTTGCCTGCAACAGTTGCTTAGGCGATTTCCGGGAAAGATTCTACCGGTAGGGCGCCTAGTCGGGCTTTGATGGTCTCGCTATCGAAATCCGAGGTCGATAGCGAGACCGATTATCCAGCCCAACGAGTATATCCTTTTCCGGAAATCACCTTAGGCATCATCCTTCCTCACCAACCTGGCGCTCCTCTACTACAGTTAGAGTAGGTCCCCGATCATCCGTCTCTGAAATCGTCTATTATAGGTGTAGTAGGCCTACTTGAAAGGTCGCGGGATGCGGAGAGGATTGGAGATTTGATCGATCGTGGCCGTCCACGGCCAATGCCAGTGGCGGCGGATCATAGAGAACGAGTGCGTGCGGACAGCCATCCGCGCTTTGGTGGCCGACCTGACGGCGCAGGTACTTGGAGGACGCCCACGGGGAGATCGTCATCAGGCAAAGTTTCCTGGAACTGGATAGCAGCAATTAGGGGCCAACCAAGAGGAGGGGAGGAGGAGAGGGGATATCAAGGGGTGAAGTGGCTACAGCGCTTGTGAGGGATGGTTTTGCGTTTTTTCAGGGGAACAAATACGTCATGAATTGAC
>Ga0233431_1004744_pt1 | contig 14152 bp, 15 predicted proteins | sample SI_118_April2016_FD_179867 | JGI IMG/M metagenome (GOLD analysis project Ga0233431, IMG submission 179867) | Seawater microbial communities from Saanich Inlet, British Columbia, Canada - SI_118_April2016_200_MG | ecosystem: Environmental > Aquatic > Marine > Inlet | place: Canada: British...
TTCTTCAGCAAATTGAACAATCAGTACTTCCAGCTCATGATTGATTCTCGGTCTTCCTACCTTTTTTCGAAATTTGGAACCATCGAACTTCTTCGCTACCAGTCTTCGAAACCATTCCAGGATTGTTTCCGGGCTCACAATGCAAGCAGTTTCCTTCAAAACTTTGAGTCCAATTCGTTTTCCGATTTTCGCCAACCTTATTTTTTCACTATCATTAAAACGGAGAGGCTTCTTTATCTTTGATTTTAGGATTTCATTTTCAGCCGCTAGATATTCATTTCTTAACAGAATTTCTTCTTCCACACCACCACTCACCAAAGCCAATGCCTTAATAGTTTCGATTTTTTCTCAAATTTTATTTCAAAAACAAAATGATCAGAATATAGATGAAAATCTATCAAAACCATATACTTGAGGCAATATTGAAGGAGATCGATGGCTTTTTGACCATATTTCAAGCTTAGATCCTTTGTTGATAAGGGATTAAGTCGGAAATAATATTTTGGCCATACAAGGGTTGCGATACCCATATTCCCTGTCTACGCTCCTATCCTCTTGAACATCTTTCTTATTTAGGCTAGGTTACTCGTTGCAATCCCTTAAACCGGTCATTTTTCATAGACTGCAGAATTTAAATAAGTTCAGATTATTTTTCCGATGAGTCAGATAGAGTCCGCCAAACCGCAGTCACTCTCAATAGCCGATGCGGTTTCATATGCCTACAATGCCGACATGCTACTGAATGTCAGCCGAGAGGATATCGTTTTTGTAACCGGTATTCACACTTCTCTTGAAATTGATCGGACCTATTCAATGACATATTCCGACCTGGAAAATATCTTTGATATCGTTAGTGAAGTTTCCTCAGGAAACCGTGAAACTATCCGGCTGCTTTCGCTCGCAAAAAGGTGCGGAGATTAACTCTTATTAGTTCTGAACAGATACTAAAATTCTATCATTCAGTGCATATTGTAAATTCCGATTTCACTTAACTGCACACACGAAATGTAATGGCAACAGACCAAATTACTGCAGTCTCCGCTCAAAGCTTTATAAAAAAAGTGGTGGAATTCGGGATTCCGAAAAGTAGTCTCTTGTCGGATACCGGACTTGGAGATATTTCGATCGAAGATTCAAACGCCAGGATCTCCTTCACCCAGTACGTAGATATTGTTAAAAGAGGCTTGTCCCTGACGCAGCAACCCGAATTGGGATTTAAATTTGGTCTCGATATTGTTTTAGGCGAGCTGGGCGATTACGGCTACGCTTTGATGGCCAGCGAGACGCTGGCCGATGCGCTCAGAATCGGTTCCCGCTATGTAAAACTGACCGGGCAACCGTTTTCGGTACTGGTTGAAGAAGCGGAAGATTATTGGACACTCAGATTCTTTCCCTTGTGCTCCAATATTAAAGACGATGTCTGGAGCTTCATGATTGAGGCGTTTTTGCTGTCTGTTCTCTATAATCTATCCTTCTTAGCAAATAAATCGGTGCGAATATCGAATCTGAAGACGACATATGCCGAACCGTCTTATTCTCCACTATACGAACAGTTTTTTCACTGTTCCCCGGATTTTGGCGCCTCTGAAACCCAGGTGCAGATTCCCACGGAAACCACTCAATTGCCGATTTTGACGGCCAATACGGATATGGCTGAATATTTCACAAAACAATGCGATGCGGCGCTTTTTGAGTTGGAGCAATCGGACCCTTTCGTTGACAGCATCAGACGATTAATTATCGATTCACATCCTTCCTTTCCAAAATTCGAGGAAATCGCCTACTGGATGGATATTAGCCCGCGAACGCTGCATCGTCGGTTAAAAGACCGAAAAACAACTTTTCGACAAATATCCGACGATATTCGACTTCAACGGGCCACAAGTTATCTTAAGAATACAGCCAATAATATCAATCAAATTTCCGATTTATTGGGATTCATGGAAACAAACTCGTTCTGCCGATGGTTTAGAAAAAAAACCGGTGTCAGTGCGTCATATTTTCGAAAAAACGACCAAGTTTGAACCGCTTTCGGTCGCTTGAACTATCCCCATTACCCAGATAAGGGCATCTTTCTAGTGCTTTTCCCCGCAAGTATCGTTTTAATCCCATTTTCCCATCGTTGTGTCTCGATATGGCGGTAAATGTTCAAAAATGGCGGAAATTGATATAGCGGAACATTGGCCTCCTCTCTAGTATACTGCCATCGTTATTCCCAATAAAAGAATCCCCGCCGCAAGCGGCGGGGTATTATACCCAAGCTACGCAATAAATTCTGTCCATAATGATAGTTACCTGATCAATCTTGTGGTATTTATTACGACCTTGAGAACATCTTTTGATACGGTACGTGCAATCATAGGGTTTTCACCGGATTGACAATTAAAACCCGGTATTTTGTTAGCCGGTGGAAAAATGGGAAAATCGAATCTTACAAACACGGAACCGGTGCAGGACAGAGACCCCCGGATATTCTATGGATGGTGGATCGTAGCCGCCTGTGCCACGATCGGGCTTCTGACAAATACGGCCCGATCTTCTTTCACCACGTGGCTTCCTTATTTACTGGGATATCTTGTAAGTGCAACCAGAACCAAAGTGGGTTTCGGTATGATATTGTTGTCCTGGATAGCCTCGATCACCTGCGTGATATCTTTGGTCCTGTTGTTTTTTACCAATCAAAAACCGTTGCGAAAGCCTTCTTCGCGAATCGAAGAAGCGACCGTTTCTTTAAATTTTCCTGGGTATTCTCCTGAATCAATCAGTTCCTCATCCGAAAAGTAAATAAGGATGTGAGCGTTCCGGTTGACAACATTAAATCGAATGTAAAGCGGGGGTAAAAAAATGGCAGAATAAGTTCAAAGATGGCGGAAGTTGATATGGCGAAACATAAAAATCTGCTTTAGCATTCCACAATCACTATGCGGGTTGAAGAATCCGGTTTTTCACAAGACCGGTTCTTTGTTAAAGTCGGGACAATTTATAACATAGGAATCAATGTCATTAATTTAAGCTAATAATCCCGTGTCTGTTATGAAGCTGTTTCAATTGCGGATACGTTTCAAGATCATCTAAGAACCTCCTCCAAGCATTTGAAACAGCTTCATAACAGACACTCTGACATCCATAAGTTAATGACATTGACTGTTACCTTACCATCCAGATCGACAAATGCCCAAAACACAACGCAGCCCTGAAAAGATACACAATATCCGAGAGGATATCATGCACGAGGCTCTAGAAACGATAACAAAAGACGACTTTGACAATTTTTCCATGCAGAAACTGGCCGATTGACTTGGAATCGCGGCCAAAACGATATTAATGGAGGGTTATTTAATGGAAGCATTTCAAAAAGCGTATGACACCATCATTGTCGGTTCAGGTCCGGGTGGAGCCACTGTTGCAAAAGAGTTGTCAAAAAAGGGCCAGAAGGTCCTGATACTGGAGTGGGGAAACAATGCGCCAATAAAGGGGACCGCACCGCAGGCGTTCGGAATGGTTGGCATTCCTGGAAAGAATCTTCTAACCACCGACCTGGGTAGATTAAATATGCTGATGAGGGGCACAACAACCGGCGGCAGTTCCGTGTTCTACTGTGCTACTGCGTTTGATCCCCCCTTCGAGATGTTGGAATCTCATGGAATCAACATTCGAGCTGAGATTGACGAGCTTAAAAATGAGATTCCGATTGACCCCCTCAAGAATGATCTGATAGGACCCATGGCAGAGCGTATAGCGTCAAGTGCCTTGGAATTGGGCTACGACTGGCAGCAGCTCAATAAATTCATCTACCAGGATAAATGCAAACCCAACTGCTGGATGTGTTCCTTGGGCTGTCCTCATGGTGCCAAGTGGACTGCACGTAATTTTGTTGAAGAAGCGATTGAGCACGGTGCAACCCTGGTAAATGGGGCCAAGGTCCAATCAGTCATTATCGATGGGAACAAGGCAGTCGGTGTGAAGGTTAAAATAAAGAGACGAACATACAAGCTGGAGGCCCCAACAACGATACTGGGGGCTGGTGGAATTGGATCAGCTGAGATCCTGAGAAACAGTGGAATGAAAGATGTGGGTTATGATCTTTTTGTTGACCCGCTGATCATCGTTCAGGGGAAGGCCAGCGATGTCAAAAAAGGAAAAGAACCGCAGATGCAGTACGGGTGGCATGTAGCAAATGAATATGTCATGACGGATTTTGCTATGCCGAAAAACCCAAAGCTTTCAATTATGGTCAAAATAAAGGATGAACTCGGCGGACGCATCACCGACAAAGGTGGCTGCAAAAAAAGGCTGTCCGAGAATGATAATAAAAAACTGGAGAAGGGATACGATCACGCAAAAAAGATCCTGAAAAACGCCGGTGTCAAAAAGATTAATAAAAGCATTGTCTTTGCGGCTCACCCGGGAGGAAGCGTAAAAGTTGGCGACTTTCTCGATTCGGACCTGAAGGCGAAGCTAGACAATCTCTATGTTTGTGACTGTTCCGTGGTTCCAGAAGCCTGGGGGTTGCCACCGACACTCACCATTCTCGGGCTCGGGATTCGGCTGGCCAGGCATTTGCTGAAAGTAGAGACTCCGAGCCAGGAGAAGCTCCAAAGCGCACCGAACTGAACACAGCAAAATATTAAAACCGGATTCTGGCAGGAAAAATATTTTCAAAATGCACGAGAAAAAAAACTGTCAAAACATATATTGAGTTCATAGATCTGATTTGCATTGAACCTAGATCCTATGCAAATAAATTAAGGGTCGGCTCAAAAATTACTCAAGTGTTTCTCATTAACGTTAAAGAAACACGTTGCTGTGGCATTCTGTTGGCAAAATGTCCGGCTTTTAGGACTTTTACAAACAGATTAAGTGAAGTTATATTTTAACGATCCCTATGCGGACAGCTTAGGCCAAGTTATTTTTGTGCGATCCCTGAGAATAAAATCAAAACTTTTTTGGAGACGTAAACATGATTGTTGCAGGATGCGATGTTGGATCGCTCAGTGCGGAAGCTGTCATTTTAAACAACGAATCGATTGTTGCTTATGATATTATCAGGGTTCGGCCAAGACCAGAGCAGTCTGCCGAAGATGTCATGGGGACGGCTCTTTCAAAGTCCGGTTTATCCTATGACGACATCGATTTTTGCGTCAGCACGGGTTATGGCAGGGAAAACATTCCCTTCGCTCAGGGCAATGTGTCGGAGATATCCTGCCACGGCAAGGGGGCACAATGGCTGATTCCATCCGTCAGGACCATCATTGATGTAGGCGGACAGGACTGCAAAGCTATTACTGTTGACGAGAACGGTGATCTTGTCAATTTTCTGATGAACGACAAATGTGCGTCAGGGACCGGCAGGTTCCTGGAGGGCGTTAGCAAAACTCTGGGTATCAGTCTTGAGGAACTTGCCGCCCTGTCATTAAAAGGGGAAAAGGAGCTTCTCATTACCAGTGTCTGCAGCGTTTTTGCGGAAACCGAAGCCTTGTCTCTGATTAATGAAGGGGAAACTTTGTCTGATGTTGCGGCAGGCATTAGTCTGGCGATGGCCAAAAGGATAAACAGCCTGGTTAAACGAATTGGTATCAAAAACGATGTCTGCTTCACCGGCGGGGTGGCCAAGAATCCCGGCGTAGTGAAAGCCATTGAGAAAATTTTAGACGTCAACGTGATTAATCTGCCGGAAGATCCGCAGATCATTGGGGCGCTGGGTGCTGCCTTGTTTGCACGGGAAAGAGCAGCATAAATTAACTTTCCATGGAGAGGGAATGATGGATGAATCAGAAGTAATGAAGATATTTGAAGAAGTGGCCGGAGCCCTTCTGAATCCACACATTGACCAGTGGAAAAAACAGGGAAAGAAGGTCATCGGTTACAACTGCAGCTATTTTCCCGAGGAGATTGCACTGGCGGCGGACATGATCACTTTCAAGATCAGGGGGACCGGATGTACGGAAACCAGCCTGGCGGATTCTTTCCTCGGGCGGACGAACTGCAGCTTTACTCGTTCCAGCCTTGAGAACCTGTTGCAGGGGCGATATGACTTCCTCGACGGCGCCATATTTACCTATAGCTGCGATCATATGTGCGCAGCCCATAATAACTGGGCTGCGCAGGGAAAGTTGCCCCTCATCGAAAACATTATCGGTGTCCCCCATACCCAAACAGAACATGGGCGAAAATGGATCAAGGAAGAATTCAGTAAGATCAAAGAGAAATTTGAAGAGCACTTTGACGTGAAAATTACCGATGATAAACTGCGGGAAGCTATAACCACGTCGAATGAAACCCACAGCCTTCAGAAGCGCTTGTATGCACTCAGGAATAAAGATCAACCGCCGATTACGGGCAGCCAGGTCCTCAGTGTCCAGGTTGCCGAAAGTTCAATGCCCAGGGATGAATATAACCGGCAATTAAAAACGCTCCTGGAAGAGCTTGAGAACAAAGACGGGGTTCCGGAATTTTCTCACCGGTTGATGGTGTCCGGTAGTGTAATCGACGATCCGGCCATGTTAAATATTATTGAGGAAACCGGCGCGATGGTGGTTGCGGACGCCTTCTGTTTTGGGGCGGGCAAGGCGCTTCGGGATCCGATCAAAGAGAAAGATGATCCCCTGGATGCAATTGTCGAGAAGTACTATAGCCAGATAATCTGCCCGCGAATGTTCGACGGATATCCGGAAAGACTATCGTTTATGCTGGATGTGGCAAAACAGGCTAATGTAGAGGGCCTGGTCCTGCAGAACATATTCAATTGTGATCTGCACGGCATTGATAATGTGATGCTGGAGACAGACTTTGAAGAAAACGGCATCCCGGTTCTGATATTGGAGAGGGAGTATAACCTTCTTGCCGATGCCGGCAGAATCAGAACACGGGTTCAGGCCTTTTTAGAACAAATCAGGAGGTGACAAAATGACTGAACAATCGACGCTCGCAAAGTTTATGCCGGACACATTTAAGAAAACGAAAATAATAGATAAGTTCGTACCGGCATCATTACCATCATTTGTAAAGTATTTTTTGAGTCAAAAGGTTGAAATCACGATCCCGTTTTTGAAGCTGTACAATGCCTTTTTTGCAAATTATAAGGAAGGATTCGATGGCAAGAAAAAAACGATTTTGTACCCGTTTTGTTTTCCGCAGGAAATTCTTCGCGCCATGGATCTTGTGCCCTTCAATATTGAAGTTATGAGTTCATTAGCGTCCCAGGCCCCCATGGACAAGTATCCGGAAAATATCTTTAAATATCTGGATTCCGGTTATGAAAAAGGCCTGCCGGGAACGCTTTGCTCCGGCCAGTTGGGTGGTGCGGGTGCCCTGCTGACCGGAGACTGGCCCAAGCCGGATATGGTCTTGTCGGCCGCCCCGGGATTTTGCGACGTGAACTCAAAAATTATGGAATTTACAGCCCGGACTTTGAAGGTCCCCCTCCTAAACGTGGAACTGTCCCCCTACAACGACCAACGGGCCGCGGATTTTTACAAGGCCGGTTTGTACGATCTGATTAAGAATATTGAAGAACTCACTGGGACCAGACTGGATGTGGACAGGCTCAGAGAAACGATTGATATTAGTAACCGGGGGGTCGAGCTGTCAGATGAGATCACAGCGCTCCAGACGGTGGTTCCAAGCCCAGTCCCGAACGACTGGATAGGGCTCAACACTGCCTTAAGATTGTTCATGAACGGTATGCCCGAAGTTATTCCAGTATACGAAGCCATTTTGGCTTCCAGTAAGAAAAAGTATAAAAAGGGGAAGGCAGCAATTCCCAATGAAAAGCACCGGATGTTGATAATATACACATCCATCTATTTTGAAGAGACATTCAACGACTGGCTGGCGGAACAAGGCGTGTCGGTGATTGTCGACCTCCTGTCTTACTTCCCCTTGCAGCCCATCGATACAACGAATCTCGATACCATGCTGGAAGGCATTTCGAAGGAGGCCATGAACTATCCCATGGCCAGACAGATGAAACTTCCCCTTGACGACGCCGACTCCTGGTCCGAAGACATGGTCCATTTGGCAAAAAAATTTAAGGCGACTTGCGCCTATTTTTCTGGCAATCCAGCCTGCAAACGCGCTAACGGTTCGATAAGGCTGGCGGCCGACCGGATCAAGAATGAAGTGGGCATTCCTATTTTATATACAGAAGCGGACAGCTGGGACCAACGGGTAATGGGTCTGCCAGACATAAAGGAAAGCGTGGTGGAATTTCTGGAGACAATATCATGATAGTTGCCGGCTGCGATGTGGGCACGATGACGACAAAGGCGGTCATCGTCAAAAAAAATTCCATTCTAGCATACGACGTTGTCAGAACCAATGCAAAACCGGAAGAGGCGGCAAAACAAGCCTTGGACAACGCCCTGAAAAAAGCAAGGCTTTCCGCCAGGAAAATAAAATATTCTGTGTGTACGGGATGGGGAAGAAAAAAAGTCACCTTTGTCAACAAGGCCTCACCCGAAGTTCCCTGCTTCGTGCGAGGGGTACGATGGTTTTTGCCGACGGTCAGAAGCATCATTGACGTGGGTGCACAAACCAGCAATATCGTTGTCCTCAACGAACAGGGGAAGGTGAGGGACAGCATCGCCAACGATCGCTGTGCGGCGGGTACCGGAAAATTTATTGAAATCATGGCCGAAGCCCTTGAGTTGGACATCAACGAAGTGGGTCCGGAATCCCTGCGAGCCAAAAAAAATATTAGTATCAGTAATCAATGTGTCGTATTTGCTGAAAGTGAAATGGTCAGCCATGTCAACAAGGGGGAAGAGGTGGCTGATATTGCCGGCAGCATCCATCAGTCCATCGTTAACCGGTTAGTCAGCATGGGAAACCGGGCCGGCCTGATTGAAGATATTTGCATCACCGGTGGCGTAGCTAAAAACAGCGGGATCGTCAAGAGACTGGCTGATTCACTGAACGTTAAAATTCTCCAGATACCTGAGGATTCGCAAATCGTCAGCGCGTTAGGGGCTGCCGTAATTGCAATGGAAAACCGAAAATAAGGATTATGATTTGGAAATATTTAACGAAGACATCGTCGATCTGAGGAATTTCATCGAATCGAAAGAAAATGAGGGCCGTAAGGTCAGGCTACTGGATTCCGAGGATGGCGACCGGCGTCTGTCGACGTTTTTGAAGAAGGACGAGGCGTCCATTGTGTTTATCGAAGATACATGGCTTGAACTAGGCAACCCCAAAAAATTTTCGACCGCCCCGGTCCTTGTAACTGATAATCTCGACCTGGTCAATGACGGCAATGTCACCCTGATCGGGCCGGATATATCCGAAACCCGGGGAAGCCTTCCATTTGCTCAAATCCTGTTGTTGGCATCGGACAGCCTCCAGGACGAGGCTTATACAAAGCTCAATTCGTTTCAGTACGAACTGGAATTAAAAGGGTATATGATTAAGGCGATGCCCTCGTCATTGCTGATATGGAGCCGGGTGAGCAACGATAACGCCCGTAACGGATTTTCGTTCGAAATACTTGGAAAGACGATCATAAACAATTACAAATCAAAGTTTGATATCCCTTTTGTTGAGATTATTTTCATCACTTCATCGAAAGAAGATGTGGAACAGCTTAAGGACTTACACTACAAAGTGAAACGGATTGTCGGTGCCATGACAAAAATGTTGGAGGAGATGCATTTCGATTGCTCCTCCTGTGAGTATTTGGATGTCTGCGGCGATGTCCGCCAGCTGAGCGCGTTAAGGAAAAAACTAATAAAAAAGAAGCAGGGAGGCAATTCATGAGAGATACCATTACCATCGCCATGTGCGGAAAAGGCGGTGTGGGGAAAACGACCACCGCCGCCTTAATGGTAAAAACCTTGGCGGAGAGAGGTGATAAGAAGATACTGGCCATTGACGCCGATCCGGCGATCGGTCTTTCCTATGCCCTGGGCATAAATGTCGATAAAACAGTGGATGATGTTCGCAACAATTTGATCCAAAAGGTCAAAGAGAAAAAGATTGGAGACAGGGATGATACGCTCCGTATGCTCGATTACGAGCTTTTCGATGTTCTGGTGGAGCAGGGCAAATTCTCGTTGCTTGCCATCGGCCGCCCCGAAGGGGAAGGGTGCTACTGCGAAGTAAATACGCTGCTTAAAGATATTATCGAGTCACTTTCCTCAAATTTTGATGTGATTATCATAGACGGCGAAGCCGGGATCGAGCAGATCAACCGGCGCGTAATGAAGATTGTCGACCACCTGGTCCTTGTCTCGGATACATCTTCCAAAGGCTTGAACGTCGCAAAAGTCATCAAAAAAGTGGCCCATGACAATCAAGTGGTGGACTACAAAAGTACCGGCCTTCTGCTCAACCGGATCAGAGATGAAGAGGAAGTAAACACGATTATGAAGCAGCAGGACATTGATCTGTTTGGTTGGATACCCGAAGATGAGCTGATCCGTGAATATGATTTTAGTGGAAAATCCTATCTCGACTTTCCCGAGACATCCCCCATCGGCAAGGTGGTTCAAGATATACTTGATTCGTTCATCATAAATGGAGGGGCAGCAATGTCCGGTTAAGGGTTGGCTCAAAAATTACTCAAGTGTTTTCCCCATTAACGGAAAAGGAAACACGTTGACTTGGCATTCTGTCTGCAAAATGTCCAGTCTTTACGGGACTTTTGCGGACAGATTATGCCAAGTTATTTTTGTACGATCCCTAAGAAATTATTGGTGCCATAGACAGAGTCGGCCTGGACAATTTTCTTGAAGATGTACCATTTCTATGAAAATGAAGGCCATTTATACTCCATAACTACCAAGACGGACACCCCGGAGATTGTGTGGATACGCGTTGATATAGTTGGGCACGAAAAATCTTTACCGACAGATTTTTCTACTCCCCACAGGATTAATGACGTCAGTTGTGAAAAAATCACATGCAGCTATGACATCCTGATGGCTCTTGATGAATTTCGACCAAGATGTATCTTGCGAACGATTTGGAACCAGGGGAATTCCGTTTTTCTTCAGTATATTCCCCACGGTTTGATCACTCACTTCATAATCGAGATTGGAAAATGCACCTGCGATTCGATCATAGCCCCAACTTGGGTTTTCTTCAGCAAATTGAACAATCAGTACTTCCAGCTCATGATTGATTCTCGGTCTTCCTACCTTTTTTCGAAATTTGGAACCATCGAACTTCTTCGCTACCAGTCTTCGAAACCATTCCAGGATTGTTGCCGGGCTCACAATGCAAGCAATTTCCTTCAAAGCGTTGAGTCCAATTCGTTTTCCGATTTTCGCCAACCTTATTCTTTCACTATCATTAAAACGGAGAGGCTTCTTTATCTTTGATTTTAGGATTTCATTTTCAGCCTCCAGATATTCATTTCTTAACAGAATTTCTTCTTCCACACCACCACTCACCAAAGCCAATGCCAATGCCTCAATAGTTTCCATTTTTTCTCCAATTTTATTTCATTCTAAAAAAACCTTGCTCTCTGAGCAAGGTCTGGTTTAAAGGCTTTGCCAGTTCTTTTTCCTCGTATTGCTTGCCATATGATGCGTAATGTCTGCGTTTTGATGCGAAACAAAAGAGTAAACCATGCCCTCTGGGCTTAAAACAATACCGGCCCCTTTGGGGTCGGTTTTTTACTTCAAAAACAAAATGATCAGAATATAGATGAAAATCTATCAAAACCATATACTTGAGGCAATATTGAAGGAGATCGATGGTTTTTTGACCATAATTCAAGCTTAGATCCTTTGTTGATAAGGGATTAGGTCGGAAATAATATTTTGGCCATACAAGGTCGGAGAATCGAATTTAATTCTAATTATCCCAGACTCTTACGACAGTCTTGTAAAGATCAAATTTCGTATCGGAACTCAGTATCTTAAGGCCTTCAGAAATTGCAGTGGAAATAATAAAGCGATCAAATGGGTCTTTATGATTTTCTTTAACATCAAGAGATTGATAATAAAGGATGTGGGAATTTTGGACCGATATAGTGTTAATACCGGCTTGTTGGGATTGGATGATTACATTTTGCAGACCGATAGGGATATGTAACTTGCCGATATTGATCTTAATTGCCATTTCCCAAAATGATATCTGGCTCACAAAAATCTGCGTGTCCGGATTTTCGTATATTTCCAGGGCCTTATTACCAACTTGTTCCGTATAACCACACCCCAGATAAATCAAAACATGGGTATCAAGAAGGTACTTCATTGATACTCCTGCATTTCATCAATTGGATCATCAAAATGAGTCATGTCGATTTTACAATTAAAAAAACCAGTTGGTCTGGCTCGAAATTCTTGCATATCCACCTGTGCAAATTTAAAAACAGGTTTTCCGTTTTTGGCTACTATGATCTCTTCTCCTTCCTGAAATCGGGATATCAGTTTAGAAAGATTCGTCTTGGCATCATGAATATTTACAATCATATTTACCTCCAATATTGTTAGCTAAGTCATATCAACTTAGCTAACAATAAGACAAAAATAAATTTTTGTCAAATCCGGTTTTCAGTTTACTCAGTCCAAATTCCAGCCCACTTTTGCTCACTTTCTAGTGACATAAAAGGAATTTCCTTTTTCGTCATCAAGCTTATAGATACTATGAAGTGGTAAAGTCAATCTGGAGCTGAAATATCAAATTCAGCATGAAAACGGGAGTAATCCGGAAGACCTGAGGGTCCTTCGGCGTGAATAACGAAATCTCAGTCAGATTTAAAAGGAATCGGTAAGCAGATTATGGAGCAATTACACAATCGTTTGCCCGCACAAACAGCTATTTTATATTCAGTCCCCGGAAAAGAGCCTTTTATGGTCGCCGCACTGTCCCCGTTTGAAATGGACGGTGCACCGGCACCTGCACCAGTAACTGAGGATTCGTCATACCAGGAACTGGTTGATTATTGTGCAGAAGCGGAGGTGGGTTTTGAGGGCCTGTTTGCAGCGTTGGTCACTGATCTGCCGCCTGTTGAAAATATTGAAAGACGCACCGAGGTAATAAGAGGCGTAGACGACAACGACATCAACCTTTATATTGCCAAGCCCGCGAACGTTTCTGGTCCAATACCTTGCGTGTATCACACTCACGGAGGCGGTATGGTGATGCTGGAGGCAGCCGGCCCTACTTATTCCAGATGGCGCGATGAACTGGCCGCCCCGGGAATGGTTGTGGTCGGTGTTGAGTTCCGAAACGGTGCGGGTAAACTTGGCAATCATCCGTTTCCAGCCGGTCTTAACAACTGCACGAGCGGTTTACAATGGACCTTCGACAACAAGCCCGCTTTAGGGATCTCCAGGATTATCATATCTGGCGAGTCCGGCGGCGGCAATCTGTCTTTGGCCACCACATTAAAGGCCAAGAAAGACGGCAGGATTGAACAGATTCAAGGTACCTTTGCATTATGCCCTTACATCTCCAACGCCTGGGCCAAAAAAACAGGGAACTGCCATCCTTGTACGAAAACGATGACCTATTCCTCAACTGCAGCATGATGGGTGCGTTGGCCAAAGTCTATGACCCTGAGCGCAAGAACGCTGACAATCCGCTCTGCTGGCCGTTCACCGCCATAAAAGAGGACTTGCAGGGCCTCCCTCCCCATGTGATTTCCGTTAACCAGTTGGATCCGCTACGAGATGAGGGTCTGAAATATTTTCAGATGCTGTTGGCAGCCGGTGTAACAGCTTACAGTCGGACCGTAAACGGTACGTGCCATGCGGGTGATATGATTTTCCGCGTGGCGATGCCGGAAGTATTTGCGGCTACCCAACGTGAAATCAAAGGCTTCGCAGATTCGCTATAGGCAAAACCTCGTTAAACCCCTTCTACCCGCTGATGCCAGCCAGCGGGCACATTCGGCCGGTTTTTGTCAGTGTGCTTACAGGAGTTTGCCAGGACAGACCTCTGTCCTATGGTGGTGCCGAATTCTCACTTTCGTCGTTGAAAAACCAATCCCAGAACAACTTCGGATATCGTACAACCCACGTTGACATGCTGTACGTAACTGAGCCAATCCCGACGTAGACGCCGACCGGATAAATCTTCAACAATTTCCCATCTGACTCCCATTTCGGATCCTAAGGGATCGTACAAAAATAGCTTGGCATAATCTGTCCGCAAAAGTCCCATAAAGACTGGACATTTTGTAGACAAAATGCCAAGTAAT
>Ga0233431_1004751_pt1 | contig 14130 bp, 6 predicted proteins | sample SI_118_April2016_FD_179867 | JGI IMG/M metagenome (GOLD analysis project Ga0233431, IMG submission 179867) | Seawater microbial communities from Saanich Inlet, British Columbia, Canada - SI_118_April2016_200_MG | ecosystem: Environmental > Aquatic > Marine > Inlet | place: Canada: British...
CATTCTCCAGGACAAATTTAAAACTACCCCTTGCAAGATTAAAACAAGTAACTCCCGTCGGTGTTTTTAACTTTTTAACAATTGCAGAATCAATTAAACATTCTTTATCTTCTCCAATAAAAAACATATTCTCATCTAAATCTCCAGCAGATAATTTAATCTCAATAATCTCTCTTAAGTCATCATCAGGAATATCTGATAAATCTAATCCAGTACTCGCATCCACAAAACAAACACCAGTCATTCCCGAAGGCACAAGCATAGTATAAACGTCCTTACTTCCTGAACTAAACGAATACATCTGATCAACATTATCTTTAAAATCCTTAACTAATTTAGTAGATTCAACACTACATCCAAAGTCCATAACATCAAGGAGGGCCTTGCCCCCAAAAACAACAATTAAACCAATAACAATAATCATAAAAATCCAAATAAAAGGCTGAGACATCAAATCCCCTTTTTTACTTTTTAACATTCTTTTCATTTTATTTTTTGCTGAAACTTTTTTCTAAAAAGGTTCTATTTTACTCTCTGGAAAAAATATGGATTCTCATGAGCATTACCATAACTATCATTACATAGAACATAATAATAATCTGATTCAGTTGTAGTCTCGTGAACAACACCATCTTTGATCATTACACTTCCCTCTCCAAACTCAAAGTCTAGTAAGGAATCCTGACATCTAGCCTCTTCATTAAGAACAACAACCAAATTATTAATTCCTTCTCCATCATTCCAATATGACTTAACCACCCCTGGGGGAGTTAAATCCGGAGTCATTGAAAACTCAGTTTCCGCATAATCAACATTTCCTGCATCATCAACACACCCCACATAGATCCTATGATTTCCAGTTGGTAATGTAAGTTCTTTCTCGTATTTTTTAGGAGAAATCATTTCCAAGGTATCATCCATTGCATGAACATTCTCTTTAACACTCTCTTGTCTAGTGTATTTACAGGTAGAAGTTCCATCTCCAATTGCTCCGCCCTCTGTGGTTACTCCCACAACAACCGTCTGTTCTCCAATAGCAACATCTAGTTTTCCATTAGGATAAATTGAAGTAATGTTTAAAATCTCACTACCTCTAAGAGTAATTGAATAAGGTTCTTTATTCGTATTTCCATCATCATCTCTACATTTGAAATAAGCATTCTTAACATCTCCAGTATTTCCTCCAAGGCCAGTTAATTTAGCACTTCCTTCCATATCACATTCAAAGAAGCCTAAAGCATCAATTCCAATATTAGTATTACATTCATTACTTACTTCCATCTCATCATAAGCCACAGGCATTAAAGCCCACCTACATGTTGAGGGCTCATTTACATAAACAGTTACTGAGGTTTCATTTGCTCCAGCACTTAGGTAACTATCTCTATCAATACTTGTTTGATGAATAATTGGAGCAGTTATATCTGGTTCCCTTGATACTCCATACTTAATTACATAATCAGCATCATTTGCATTACCAGATGCATCAACACACCTAACATAAACTTGATATTCCTTAGCTCCACCCTCTGTCATCTTAAGATTTTCATCTGTAACATTAGTTGAACTAGGATAGAATATTGACTGAGTGTGAAAGTATTTGTAAATTGGTCCACCAAAGTAAGTTGGCTCCATACTATCAAATTGTACACTGTGATCAAAACTCATTTTACACTGAGCAGGCTCATTAGTTTGAATCGCTAAATTAACTGGAGTATAAATTGGAATTTCTCCACCAAGATATCTCAAAAAGTATCCATAGTCTAAATTATCTATTGTGGTATTGTCTCCAAGACCTTCTACCCACGGATCAATCAAAGGAGAATTAACATCATAAGGATGTAATCCTACACATGTCTCTTCAGATGTTCCTTTGTTAACTAGGCCACATGTAGCACCATAAGATTTACATCTATACTCTGAACATGCTTTGAATGCATTAGTACTTGTGGGATTTCCTGAAGAATCTAACCAGAAGTCTGGATTACATTTCTCACAATCATCTCCACCTTTAGGTGCAACCCACGGTTTACACTCTGTTTTAATTGTAACTGTTTGAGTTTTAGCGAATACATTATTCCCAATATCATAAATCATATAGCCCCACATAACTATGTTAAGTGCTTTCACAAGTCCTGAAGTTGTAGCCTTTCCAAGCTCCTTACTCATTATTTCTTCACCTTTATTTTTAGCCATTTCTTCGGTTATTTTGGCAGTTCCTGCTTCTTTCAATGCATTCTTTCCAAGCTCTTGGGTAGTCTCCGCACCTGCTTTCTCTAAAATTCCTTTTTTTGTCAATTTATCCCAACCCATGAATCCACTAAAGACTCCTGACTTGAAAGTCTCACCATAAGCCTGAGGCCAAACTGTATCAAGCGCACCAAGGATTCCCTGAAATGTAATTAAAGATGAATAACCAAACCATCTAGCATAAACATCTGGATTATTAATCCATAAGAAATCTTTAAAGAATCCACCATAACTTGCACCTTTTAATCTTGTATCTAATATGCTCCAACCAGCTTCCCAGTTAGGTTTATTATTCTGATCGATCTGAGCATCTTCTAATCTATCTCCGATCATTCTATTAAAATTCTTACCTGCATTGTCTGGAGAATAAAATCCACCATAGGTATAATCTCCATCCACATTATAACTTGCTCCACAATCTCCATGTGATCTACATAAATTATTGGAAGCCTGAATAAAGTCTGCACCAGGCACACCATCTTCATCTTTCAAACAAGGAACATCATTAATTGAAATTTCTTCACCTGTTGGAGTAACTGGCCTCCATCCACCTGAAACAACATTATTTCCTGAATCATCACATTGACCAAAGATGCTATTCCACCCATCACACTTAACCAAGAAACTACATTCCATACTTGCCTTGCCACAATTGCCTTCTCCTTCCTCTTCCCAGAATCTTGCACCCGGAGCTATTCTCGGAGTACATTTTCCTCCAGCCCAAGCACAATCTCTTTTAGTATAATCAGAACAACATTCTAAATCTTTTTTCTGTGCCTCTTTCCAATCAAATTCACCCATTCCGGGAGTTGCAGTATTACATTCATCAATACAAGCCTGCCATCTATTCTCAACACATCTTGATTCAGTATAATCAAATTCAGAATCTGTAATTTTATTTTCAACATCTCCCTCTAAACACCATTCCTTTCTATAATCTGCACAGGGCTCAACCAACTGTTCACCATTAATACAAATTGTTCTATAATGTCTTGAACCCACTGGCTCTCTTGAGGCATAGGAAATATCTCTTAAATTGTCCTTAATTGATTTTAATTTAAATGGATAATCCTCTCTTGCTTTAAATGCATAAGGAAATGCAATCTCTTCATCAGCAGCAAAATCAACTATCTTTTGTCCGCCTTTAATTTGAGGCAAACTATAATCATACTGGCACCAACTTTCACCATTAAGAACTCCACCCTCTTTAACATTATCATAATTTACATCGCTTTCATCAATTGCAAATTTTATATCTTGGTTAGGATATTGAATTTTGTCTCCGTAACACCCTGTACTCTCACAGGTATATCTTCCATCATTATCATTATCTCCGCAAAGATCTCCGTCTGCATAATCACATGGCTCTTTAACACCCTCAGGATTTCCACAGGAATCAAACCACCATACATCATCACTTCCATCGATACACCCCGTATCTTTTGCATCTCCAACACCACCAATTTGAGGATTAGCCGGAGCACAAAGTGGATCTATAAACGCTAATTGACTACAATACTTATCAGGATAGAACCCTGTAAAATGTTCAACAGTTTCATTTGACTCTCCTTCCAAAGCCGCAGAAATTTTCTTAGGAGTAAAATCACATTCAGCATCTGTAACATACATACATGAACCTGAGTCAGTTACACAAGCCCCCTTTTGAGCCCTGTTTGCAACCTCTAAACATTTATACTCAGTTTTAATGTCTGATCTAAAATCCATTGTTAAATCTGGAAAAACCATAGTCTCTGTTTTACATCTATTCTCTGTTACAAAATCAGCCTGAGTTCCGATTATACAGCAACCCTTAGCACACTCTTCAACCTTATTTGCATTTTTTTCACTTTGAAAAATTCCTCCAGTACTTTCACAAGTAGCCTTTGGATAATTAGAATAACAATAACCTTCTCCATCCCTATCAATGCAAGTTCCCAGATCACAATAACTTGTTTTATCACATGAAGTTGGAGCCGCACCAACACCCGACGTACAATCTCCCTCAGGAACATACTGACAGTACTCTCCCTGCTTAGTTTGTTCACAACATACATTTACCTGGGCCTGCTCATCAGCAAAAGCAGAACCTGTTAAAAATGTAGCAAACACAATTACAATAATTTGTAAAAAAGCTTTGAAAATAAGATTTAACTTCATAATATGTACTCTCCTCTTCCCTCAACAGCAAACCACAATTCAAAATTAGAATCCTGCTTACTCAACATATAAACAACATGAGGGTATGGTTTATCAACATCAATCATTACCTCTCCCCTATGATCGATCATATAACCAACCTGCTCAAACTTATTTCCAGTAGCCAATGTTTCAATAATATCTGTGGCCACACCATATAAATCTTCGAAAGGAACATCTGTAACAGTAACTTTTGTTTTTGGCATACTTAACTTATCGTCACCCTTACTAATAACAACATTATAATCTGTATTAACCTTAACTCCATCTCCATTCAAACTAACATCCACTTCCATCTCCCCCTTAGTTATTTCATAACCTAAACCACCTTGGAAAACTCCTTCACCAACACATCCCTTCATGTGATTAATAACATATTCTTCAAAAGAAGATTCAGCACTACTTAGCAAAGGCATATTGTTTTGACAAGAGCCCTCAAGATATCCACAATAATATTTAACATTATAACCTTTATATTTCAAGCCATTTCCTGGAGTAAAGTCCCCACCTTGCTTTCCAAAGATTTCCATTCCATCTCTTACACCATCATTTGCACATTCAGTGATCTTATCTTTAATTGGTTCCATTTTTCCAGATAAAAAGTTCTGGGTTCCACTTAACGGCACAAAGCCCTGATCATTTAAGAAGTAAACAAGCATTACAATAATAACTAACACAACACCCACAATAGCAAACACAGTAGCCTGACCTCTTTTTTCCATAGTTTCTTTTCTCCTTCCCGAATATATAAAGTTTATTGTTTCTTAGTCAAGAACAACTCAAATTCATCAAGTTTATTCTCAAATAAGTCCTCACATTTAATTACAAAATATGGCTTTTCATCAACCGCAACAGTATGTTCTTTAGCTCCTGTAGAATCAAAAGATGTTGCTTCCTCAAAGTTCAAAGGTTTTGTATCTCCATACTTACATGTTGCCTCTTCACTTGTAATTACATGAATATAACCAGATAAATAATATACTTTCTCAATCATTGGATCTTCATCATCAGCATACAAACTAAAACTGAATGATTGATTAACTTCATTTCCTGCAACATCATGACACCAAACATTGTAATCGTAAGTTCCACTTGGCATTGGCCCCATATGCTGTTTATGTAAACTTGAATTTGTCTCTTGGAAATCTGCCATCGGAGAAATTCTACCATACTCACAAACCGCTTTGCCATCTTCAGCACCGATTGAAGTACGAACCTCCAGATCAAACTCATCTGTTGGGATCTCCCCACACACCCTTCCATATTCACTAACACATTCAACAGCATCAATCTTTAATGCATTTGTTCCGTAAACAACATAGCCGTTCTCTGGCCATCCTTCGCCATTAACATTTCCATCATCATCCATACATCTAAAGTAAAATCTATTTTCTCCTAACGAGATATTTGTTAAGAACCCATCACAGGATGCATCTTTTCCAATGTTTCCACCGGTGCATTCTAATCTGTTCTTCATAACCTCATAAGATTCATCATAAAAACTCCATTTACATCCAGGAGAATTATCAGTTAACTCTCCAGCTAATTGAGCCACATCCTCATTCAATGTTAATCTAACTCTTGTTTTATTCTCCGGAAGATTAGCTGGCAAATAACTTCCACTTTCTGGATCAATTGGATCTATCTCCGGAGGAGTTTTATCAGGTTCATTCTGCACTCTAAACTGAACAGAATAAGGTCGATCATTATTATTCCCACAGTGATCTTCACACATAACAAAGATATTGTGTTCTAAACCATCAGCAAAAGATTCTAAATCTTTAGCTTTCAAAGTTAAATTATGAACCACTGCGTTAGAAACCTGCAGAAAATTCTTTTCATACAACTCATAATCATTCCCATGCTCTTCAAAACTCCACCTACATGTTGAATATTGATCCTCGGTTTTTGAAAAATCATTCCAGGTAGTTATTGTAAATGTAAAATCGGTATGCGCTTTAATGAAACCATTCATAGAATAACCATCTTGTTTAGAAGTAACTTCACAATCTACCTCTGTCGCATCTGAACCTTGATGGGATACACAAGCTCCACCAGTTATCTCTTCAGGCGGATGAATTATCGGAGAAGGAACATCCAAATTACAATTTCCAGGCAAACATCTCGACCCATCAATAGTATCTGTAAACTCACAGGCACCACCCAAACTTTCACAAAGATACTCTGTACACTCATGCAATCCTCCGAGAGTTAAATCAATATCTTCTCCAATGGCATCCTCTCCGGCCTCATGACATAAATGGCACATACTATCCCCCCTAGGGGCTTGCCAAACATTACAATCAAATCCCACAGTCTCCGACCTTGTTTGATAACCAAAAATAGTTGTCAAAGTTACAGCAATAACAACTACTGCAATAGCAATCCACCCCCAAACCGGAATCGCTAACAATGGGGCCATTATCCCTGGCGTCGCAAGCCCTCCAGCAATTCCAAAGGCAGGAACCATAGCAACCATCCCAATCTCGAAATAAACTATAGTTAAAAGAGTTACAGCTGTAAGACTTAAAGTGGATAAACCATATCCGCCAATATTTCCCCAAAGGTCCTCTGCACCAAAGAAGAATTCAGAAGTACTAAATGCCTCATCAAAATCTAAATCTCCAAGATCAAACATTCCAGTATATATTCTTCTACTTGTTTCAAAATCATTAATATTTTTTTCAAGTCTACTATGTTCACTTGCATAATCAAACATCTCTTTAGCCATATTATCCCCATCTGAATTACTAAGTTTCATAGCCTTGGCAATAGAACTATCTATATCTCCAAACTCGCTTCTTCCATGTTTTCTCAAAACAGCACTTGAATGACTAGAATCTCTATTAAATCCTTGGGCATTCCAACCTGCCAAAAGATTATAATCTGCACCACAATCTCCTTGTGCCCTACAAAGACCATTTAATCCCTTAAGCAAATCATCTGTATAAAGATCACATCCCCCCTTACAATCAAACTCCCTTATTCCTGCCCATTGACTCTTCAGTTTTCCAATCTGAGTATTTACTCCACTATCTGCATTATCACAAAATCCTTCATCACCATCAAAAAACTTTTGTCCTGGGGGCACCAAAGGCAAACAAAATCCAGCATCATTATTATAATCTGCCTCAATCTCAAATCCTTCTTCAGATCTTTTATTCAATTTATCAGCATATTGTTCACCTTTAGTATCATCCTCTTCAGATTTCCAAATACAATCCCTTAAATCATAATCATGACAACATTCCTCATTCTCACATTCCCAACAATCTTCAAACCGATTATCTTTACAAGCTGCAAAACCAAACTTCCCCTCCTCCTTCAAACTAACTGTCCCTTGTAAACAATACTCTCCCCTAAAATCTTCACACTCTTCAACATGCTCTTCCCCATTATAACAATAATGTCTGAAATGTCTTGAACCAGGAAGATCTAAAGTAGGTCCGGCATTGGCATCATATTGACACCAAGACTCTCCATTCTTTTTAGCGCCCCCAACACTAGTTGGATTAAATGGATTTACAACAGTGCTCTCACAAAGAGTATTCATACATGCAACCTCTCCATCAACTTTACCACAAACAGTACCTGAAGCATAATCACAATTACCACTCTGTGTTGATGCATCTGCTTGAACTACTCCTTCTTGATTATCACATGAATCAAACCACCACACATCATCACTACCATCTACGCACTTCTTTTCAAACTGAGAACTACAATCTTCTGAAACCTCTGAACAATATTGATTATCAAAAAACTCTCCAACAACACATTCACTTCCAACACCATAGGTACAACCTTCATCAGTTACACACGCACCTTTTTCTTTATTCACACATTTAGTTAAACATTCAAATTCAGAATTAACAAAACCAAACTCAACATCAAGCATTGGCAACTCGGCACCATAATTCTGACACTCTTTCTCTGTCACAAAAGCACATTGAGAACCAATCTCACAACAACCAGGTTTACATTGTTCATAATCACATAAAGCATCAGGTAATGGATCTCCACCTTGAGCATCACAAGCAGCAGCAGGAACATTAATCATACACCCTTGTAATTCATTACTCAAATCACAACACACCGGAGCACAATTAGCAAAGTTTTCACATTCACCAGGGAAAACACCAAAAGAAGAATCACAACTTCCCTCATCAGTATACTGACAAAACTCTCCCCCGTTAGTTTTTTCACAACAAACATTTACCTCTTCAGGCTCAGCAGCATAGGCTGGAGAAATAGAAAAGGCAGAAAAGAAAACCAAAGTAAGCATTAATACAATTTGAAACCCTGCTTTAAATTTTAAATTAAGCAAACCTATCACTTCCCTTTATTGCAAAAGAAAATTCATAACCTGAATTCTCCACATTAACATAAAATATTTTATTCGGATAGGGTTTCTTGACTATTACAGTATCTTTACCCATACTATTAAGCCCATACAATAAAGGATCAAAATTCAAACCCTCAGCTTCTGAATTCAAAATATCATTAACAACCCCAACCATCTCTCCCAATGGCACATCAACCACCGTTGTAAACTCATCAATTGTTCTTTTCTGATCTCCTTTTGAAACTGTAATTGGATAAACTAGCTCAACAACCAAATTCTTTTCATTAACTGAAGTTTCTAAATCAAAAGTAGATTGGATTAATTCAACCTCGAAATTATCGAAAACAATGCATTTTCTCATTTGATCTTCCAAATAACTATCAAGGATATTTTCTAACTCACCTTTAACTACGGGAGTACTCAAACAACCAACTTCCATCGCCTGACAAAGAACCCGATACTCTCTACCATGATAATTAACCACATTAGAAGGTTCAAAAACTCCTCCGCCATCAATCAACAACTCAATGGCATTATTAGTTTCTTTAGTAACACATTCATCAACATACTGTTCAATACCTCTCATCTCCACATCTAATTGTTTCTGCACATCCCCCACAGCAGAAGGAGCTTTAATTATATCTGCCATGTACAAACCAACAAGAATCACAATAGCTAGAACTACAATGCCTATAACCACAAACAATGCTACCTGTCCTCTTTTTTTCATTTTTCTTTTTGATTAAACTTTTTTAAAAGTTTATTTCTGTGAAAGATTTTCTAAAGGATTTTAACCTTTTATTACCTGAGCATCAAACGGTCCAACCGCATTGCCAAATCTATCTCTACATTCAATCATAAAATGCGTGTCTTCATCATATGCCGTAGTGTGTATTGTATGTGTTGAATCTGAAGTAAAATCGATTGCATCTTCAAAAATAATCTCACCTTCATAATATTTACATTCTGAATGCTCATTTGTTATTATTTTAATGTTTTGATTTTCAACATATAATTTCTTTATCTCTGGTACTGTGCCATCTGCCTCATGAATGAAAGAAACATTATTTTTAGCAATATTGCCATAACCATCTTCACACCTAAAGAAAATTTTATTTTCTCCTTGTCTTGGTTCAAAACCAGTTTGTAAATGGGTTCCAACCCCTAGTTTATTAAATGGCATCAAACCATTTTCAGTTACTCCCCACTTACATTCTGAGATTCCATCTTTAGCCCCTCCGGAAGTCCCAATCTCAAAATCAATAACTTTATCATAAATAATTCCTGAACATTTTTCTCCATCCATGTTTGGGCACTTCATAAAATCAATAAGCAATTCTGGAGATCTTTTAACCAAATAACCACCTGCAGGTTGACCTCCTTCCTCATTACCTCCTTCATCCCTGCATACAAAATAATAAGTATTCTCTAAACCAAGCTCATCATCAAAATCAAGTTTCCCAGTACACTCAGTCATTGAACCCATTCCAATCGGAGTACACTCCATATTACTATTCACTTCTCCAAATTGAGTATCTTCAGCCCTACTCCAAACACAACCATGATCTTTATCATCTTGGAATCCGTCATTAGAAATTATCAGTTTTACTTTCATATAATCCTCTCCAAATGGAACATATCCCTCTTCGGGGATCACCTTGCTCACAAAAGGAGTAGTAATATCACTTTCAGAAGCAACCTCGAAATTAATTTGATAGGTCTCAATAGATTGCACATCTCTAAAATTCTGACATTTTATATATGCTTCAAAACTTTCACCAGATATCCAATCAAAATTAGTCAAAACAAGATTATGTTCAATTGCATTCTGATCACCAAATAATTGCATTTGTGAATAATTCAAAGTACTAGCGAACCCATAAGCACAATCAGCCAACTCCAAATTTCCAGTTACTGGATGATAGGACTCAAAAGATAAATTAACATAGCCAAATTCATCTACCACATCTCCAATAACTAATCTACCACTTTCTTCCTTAACCTCGCAAGAACCAATCTTTCCTGGACCCGCCTTATTACAAACAACATCTGCATTCTTAAATCTTAATTTTGGACCGGGATCATTACCCCCCATATTTGGTCTATAAACACACTGAGGTATTTCCTCAGTTCCAGGATCCATCAGAACACAATCCCTGCCCAGACTCTCACATAAACCTCTGGTGCAAGTGTAACCTTCTAAAATATCTCCATCAACATCTGGCATTAATCCTCCCTCACTTTGAATAGTATGGCATTTTTCACATTGATCTTTATCTCTTGGTGCTCTCCAAACCCCACACTCATAAGAAACATCTCTTCTCCTTGTTTTCTGAAACCCCCAAGTAATCAAATCTGCAATACCTGTAAAAATCGAAAGAAATAACATTGAAGGAATTAACACAATTAATCCTACAGCCATGATAATATTTCCAATAACTTTTCCACCTTCCCAATCAGTTGCAGCAAATTCCCAAGCAGACCCATATCCCCCCCACACATTATCAGAAACATATTTATCATCGGAACCTTGGCTAGCTACATTTGTTGGTGCTATTGTCTCCCCCAAATAAAGTCCTTTTCCAGCACTCTTATAATTATTAAAACTCAGAGTTTCATAAAACTCCTCCCAATCTTTCATCTTACATTTATCATCCATTCCCCCATCCTTAACGCCCTCTCTATCTCCTTCACAAATCCGATGATATCCATCAGAATACAGTTCTCCCACAACATTATACCCAATTCCACAATCTCCATAATAAGTACACATCTGATTGGTTCCAATCATGAAATCAGAACCATAAATTCCGCAACCCTCTTTACATTTCCAATTTTGACCTACCCACTTTTTCCAAAGTGCAGCATTTTCATAAGTCACCCCAATCTCCCCACAGAGTTCACTATTTTCTTCATGATCAAAAAATGTTGTTGGTTTAACCAAAGGAACACAAACTCCATCTGCCTGAACAATCGGTTCAATCTTAGCAACCTCAATATCTTCCTTAATAGTAACCTCGGAAGTAACAATATTTTCTAGAATCTGATCATAATATCCAGGCACAAGCTCAAGCTCAAATAAATAATAACTATCATTAAACAAAAACTCCTTCCCTAAATGAGATCTAAAAACCTCATCTCCTTTATCTGTCTCAAGAGCAAAATAAATATCTCCAGGATTTTCAAACTGATCTTTATCTAATTGAACCTCAAGAGTAATCAGTTCATTCTCTGTTCCTCTCTCGCCCAACCAAACACAACCAGGAGTCTCATCACAACAACCATCAGGATTATCATACTCATTACAATCCTTACACAAGAAACTATCTCTTGCATCATTTTCTACACAATCCGCCACAGATATTTCATAAGAGGCATCTTCTGCAACCAAATCCCCATAAACACAAATACTATTTCTGCCCTCATCACAAAGAGTGGCAACCTCAACTCCCCTCTCACAAGTATGAATATAATGTGCTGTTCCAGGCAAATCCATTCCAGGACCCACCGCAGATTGATACTCGCACCAACTTTCACCATTAAATCTTTTTCCACCATCTCCATCAACAACAGAATTATCCCAAGTAGATTCACAATCTAAACTAACACAAGAATCCCCCTTCCCGTCTTCGTCTGTATCCCCGCAACTAGAAGATCCAAACTCTCCGGGCAATAAAGGCTTACAATCACTCACTAACTCTTCAACATTTCCACAGGAATCATACCAATAAACATCTTCATTTTCCAAACCCAAACCACAATCAGTATAGGCATGAGACTCACAACCACATTGTTCTACCTCACTACAGAAGGCACCAAGAAAATCAGTACCACCACAGCCAGATAAATCACCATAAACACAACCCGCATCAGAAGCACAACAACCCTCTTGAATAACTCCCAACTCTAAATTACAATCCTCCTGACTATTAATGTCTGACCTCGCTTCTCCTCCTTTCTTCTCACACTCATAAGCAGTTTCTAAAATACATTGACTTCCAATAAGACATCCTTTCCTCATACATTGGGAAATTCCATCACAAGAGCCCTCATTAAAAATTCCTCCTTCTGCATCACAAACCAACTCCAACACCTCTCCCTGACAAGCTCCCCCTGGAATCTCACAACAACCTTTTGGAGAACTACAAGATCCAAAATTCTCACAAGACACACCTTCAAAATAAGCATTTTCTTCACACTCCAAAGAAGAAATTTCATCCAAACAATATTGTCCGGAATTAGCAACAGTACAACATGAAGCAAACCCTTCATCCTCTGCATAGGCAGAAGAAACAAAAAAAGTAAGTGTAATCACTAAAAAAATCTGCACAAATACTTTAAAAACAATATTCGCCCTAATCATATATTTGCTCTCCTTCTGTTGCGAATTTACATTCGGCACCACTTTCTCCATCTATAACTCTATAAAATTTATTATTAAGATAAGACTCCGTTCGAATCTCAAACTCACTCAAGAATACTTTGGAATATCCTGCGGTCGTAAATCCTCCTTCAGCTTCTCCTTCCAAAATATCATTCATAATATCAATCAAATCCAACAAAGCAACATTAAACACTCTAGTAAACTTTGTCTTCTCCTCTTTAATTTCATCTTTTAAAATAATTACAGAATAATTTAAATCCACAACTAATGCATTACTTCCCAAAGAAGCTTCCGCATTCAAGGGGGTATCTCTGAATTCATATCCTGGCTCATTAGAAAAAGAAGAAGTGTCTATGCATTTTTTCAACTCCCTATTCAAATATTTTTCAATTGTCTTTTCAATATCATTAGCAGAAACAATATCCCTCACACAATTTTCCTCATCAGAAACTCGTTTACAAAGAACTGTCCAGTCCTGCCCCCCATAAGGAAGTGTATACGTCGGACTCAAAATTCCTCCGGAATTAATTACCACCTCAATAATCTCTCTTCCCTTTTCATCAACACAATCATTCACATGTTGAGTAAAAGCCTGCATCTTAATGGACAGCACTCTCTCCGTATCTTCCGAAGGAACCAACTCAGTAAGTATTTGATCACGCAAGAAAAAAACCAGAATAAAAATAGCCAAGACCACTATTCCAATAACTACAAACATCCCCACCTGACCTTTTTTTAGCATAAACTAAGAAATGAAAATATGTATATATAAAACTATCTAATCATTACTAACTCTTCGAGGAGCAAGTATGAAACTTAAGTGCAATTTATCAAGAACAGCGTACTCCATTGTTAACGGATAATCTTGTCCAAACTTAAGAATAACTGAATTAGTTAACTTGGAAGCCTTGGTAATCTTCTTCAAATACTCAACACTATATTTTGATTTAAATTC
>Ga0233431_1004754_pt1 | contig 14126 bp, 13 predicted proteins | sample SI_118_April2016_FD_179867 | JGI IMG/M metagenome (GOLD analysis project Ga0233431, IMG submission 179867) | Seawater microbial communities from Saanich Inlet, British Columbia, Canada - SI_118_April2016_200_MG | ecosystem: Environmental > Aquatic > Marine > Inlet | place: Canada: British...
GACGGATTCCCTGCGCCGGCAGGAACGCGACACCAACCGGCTCATGTCTTCCTCTTTTACAAGCCCTTTCCGGTTGTCAATGAGAATGAAATCATTACCGGTGCCGCTCATCTTCCAGAATTCAATGGGTTCCATATCTTGAAATTAGAAATTAGAAATTAGAAATTGGAAATTCTGCTTTTCCAAATTTCAAATTTCAATTTTCAAAAAAAATCGGGGATCGATTCCCCTCGCACAAGATCCTCAAAGGTTTCCCGCTGCCGAATGATTTCAAAGCGGTCGCCCTTGACCATCACCTCACATACCCGGGGCCTCGAGTTGTAGGTGGACGACATGCTGAAGCCATAGGCGCCCGCACTCATGACAGCGATCAAATCATCCGGCGCCAGGGGGTCCACCAGTCTATCTTTGGCCAGAAAATCACCGGATTCACAGATGGGTCCCACGATGTCCGCTGTCAGCTTTTCGCCGGGCGTCTGTTTCACCGACTGAATGCCATGGTAGGCCCCGTAAAGACTCGGCCTCATCAGGTCGTTCATGGCAGCGTCCACCACAAAAAAATTTTTCTCATGGCTGGTCTTGGCGTAAAGCACCTTTGTGATCAGTGCACCGGCATTGCCCACAATGACGCGCCCCGGTTCCAAGATCAGGGTCCAGTCCGAAGAGGCCAACTCCGATTTGATGTCTTGGGCGTATTCTTTTGGATGCGGTGGGACCTCACTATCGTAAGTGATTCCCAATCCGCCGCCCAGATCCAGGTAACGGATTGAAATATTCAGCCTCTCCAGCTGTGCGATCAGCTCTTTGAGTTTTCTAAAGGCATCCACGAAAGGGCTCGTCTGCGTCAACTGACTACCGATATGACACGATACACCCATCACATCCAAACCATCGAGCGTGGCTGCTTTCTCATATTGCCGAAGCGCATCTTCAACCCCAATACCGAACTTGTTCTCCTTGAGACCTGTGGAGATATAGGGGTGGGTCTTGGGGTCCACATCCGGGTTAACCCTGATAGAAATACGCGCTTTTTTGCCGGAATTTAATGCCACCTGATTCAGTTTCAGCAACTCTTGTGGGGATTCCACATTAAACATGAGAATCTCTGACGACATGGCATATTCCAGATCCCGCAGGCTTTTACCGACTCCTGAAAAAACAATTTTGGCAGGATCCACACCGGCGTTTAAGGCCCTGTAAAGCTCACCCCCCGATACAATATCAACGCCGCCACCCCGGCTCGCAAAGAGCGCAAGGAGCGCCTTGTTGGAATTGGATTTCATGGAATAACAGGTGAGGTGCCTCACATCGGAAAAAGCACCGTCAAAAGCGTCAAAGTGCTGTTTCAGGGTTGCGTGAGAATACACATAGAAAGGTGTTCCCACCTTTTCCGCAATGGATAATATGGGAACATCTTCACAATACAGTTCGCTTTTTTTATAATGAAAATGATGCATGGATTACTCCTCCACAAGGATGAAGGATGAGCGAATACCAGACATAATAGACTCTGCAGCCGGTTATGAGAGACAGCGCTTCATCATCCCCTTGAACTACACCCTTTTCCTCGTTTTCATCCTTCATCCTTCATCCCTCATCTTTATTCTGCCTGACGCCGGACCGAGACGGCCCTCTTTTTCCATTATGCGCACCATGACATAGCAGATGCCTTTCTGTTTGAACGCCGGAAGCCGGCACTCAAATTGATCATCACTGATGATCTGGTCCGTAATGTCCCTGAAATTGGTCATGTCAATGGGACACCCTTCGCAAGGGGGTCGGTCCAGTGAATACCAGACATAATAAACCCTGCAGCCGGTTATAAGTGCCAGGGACGCATCATCTCCTTGAATAATGCCTTTCAGGGTTAAGGATTTATCTTTCCAAGCGCCTTCCAGCTGATCCACCCTGACGGTTAAAGCCTTCTGCTGCGCAATAAACGGCGGCCCCTTTACCCCACATCCAGCAGAAAAAAGCAGGACGAATGCCAGAAACAGACGACGGACGACGGACGACGGACGACGGCGGGGAAATTTTTGTCCTCGGTCCTCTGCCCTCTGTCCTCGGTCCTCTGCCCTCTGTCCTCGGTCCTCTGCCCTCTGTCCTCGGTCCTCTGTCATCTGTCTTCAGCCTTCAACTGCTTTTTCGCCGTTTCAATTTCATTCCTCACAGCATCGGGTCCGGTTCCACCGGGGATATTCCGCCGTCCCACGGTTAATTGGGGATCAAGCCATGCGTAAACATCGTTGTCAATCTGCCGACTGTGGGTTTTCATTTCTTCCAGGGAAAGTTCATGGAGTTCCCGATTTTTTTCCATGGCAAAAACAACCATTTTTCCAACAATTTCATGGGCCTCGCGAAAGGTGATCCCCTTACCGACGAGATAATCGGCAAGATCCGTGGCCACCAAATAACCTTTCTCCGTAGCCGCTTTCAGCGTATCCGATTGAAAAGTGACTTCCCCCAGGAGGCTCCCCATAACCTTGAGACACATTAGAACCGTATGGGCTGAATCAAACAGGGCCTCCTTATCTTCCTGCATGTCTTTGTTATAGGCCAGGGGCAATCCCTTCATGGTGGTCAACAAGCTCATGAGATGTCCGTACGCACGGCCGGTTTTCCCCCTGATGAGCTCTGGAAGATCCGGATTCTTTTTCTGCGGCATGATGCTGCTTCCGGTGGAAAACGCATCGGAGATGACGACAAAGCCAAACTCCTGACTGGACCAGAGTACCAGTTCCTCACTGAGACGGCTGAGGTGCATCATCAAGACGGATGCGTTATAGAGAAAATCGAGAACGAAGTCCCTGTCGCTCACTGCGTCCATACTGTTCCTGGAAATCCGGTCAAATCCCAACTCTTCCGCAACCATTTCCCGATCCAGATCAAATGTGGCGCCAGCCAGCGCCGCACTTCCCAGGGGCATGACGTTGATGCGACCCATGCTTTCCTCAAACCGGGCATAATCCCGGCTTAACATTTCATAATAGGCCATTAAATGATGGCTCAAAAGAACAGGTTGCGCCCGCTGAAGGTGGGTGTAGCCGGGCATGAGCACGTCCAGATTGTTTTCGGCAATAATAACAATAGTTTTCTGGCATTCCCGGATGGAGTCCATAACTTCTTGGACCACATCCCTCACATACAGACGCGTATCAAGGGCCACCTGATCGTTTCGACTTCTCCCTGTGTGGATTTTTTCTCCCAGAGCCCCCACTTTCTCAACCATGGCCTTTTCCACCAGGGCATGAATGTCCTCATAATCATCATCCGATAGGCCGCCGTGGTCCAAATCCCGTTTGATCTCACCCAGCGCCACAACCATGGCTGAGGCATCTTCATCTGAAATAATTCCCTGCTTTGCCAACATGCGGCAATGGGCCACGCTGCCTTGAATGTCGTAGGCATAGAGCTGTCGATCAAAACTGATAGATGCATTGAACATATTGACCAGTGCATCGGGTTCCTGACTGAATCGTCCCCCCCAAACCTTTTTCGTCATACCAGATCCTCGGTTTTAGCTTTCCAACAGATTCGCAATCTTAAGTCTCAGTCCATTCAGGCGAATGAAACCTTCAGCATCCTGTTGATTGTAGACCTCATCGCCTTCAAAAGTGGCAAAACCCGCGTGGTAGAGAGACTTCTCGGATTTTCTGCCCACCACCACGCAATTACCCTTGTAAAGTTTCAGCCGCACCATGCCGCTCACATTTTTCTGGGCCTCATCCACAAGGGCCTGCAACATATCCCGTTCCGGGGAAAACCAGTACCCATTATAGACCATCTCAGCATATCGGGAGACCAACGCGTCTCGAAGGTGCATGGCTTCCCGGTCAACGGTGATGGATTCCATGGCAATATGAGCCGCTCTTAAAATGGTGCCGCCCGGCGTCTCGTAAACGCCTCTCGATTTCATGCCCACGAAACGATTCTCCACCATATCGACGCGACCAATGCCGTTTTTACCACCCAGTTCGTTCATATGGGCCAGAAGTGTCGCAGGAGACATTCTTTTCCCATCAACGACCACGGGGTTCCCTTTCTCATAAGCGATTTCCACATAAGTGGGCTCGTCAGGCGCTGCTTCTGGGGAGACGGACAGAACGAACATGTCTTCCGGGGCTTCAGCCCAGGTATCTTCCAGTATCCCACCCTCAAAACTGATGTGCAGCAGGTTGCGATCGCTGGAATACGGCTTTTCCTTGGTCACCGGGACGGGTATGCCCCTTGAGCGGGCATATTCCATAAGGTCTTCCCTTCCCTTGAAATCCCATGTTCGCCATGGGGCAATAATCTGCAGGGCAGGGTCCAGCGCCATGTACGCTAGCTCAAACCGCACCTGGTCGTTTCCTTTTCCGGTGGCCCCATGACTGACCGCATTGGCTCCCATTTCGTGCGCCACTTCCACCTGTCTTTTTGAAATGAGGGGTCTTGCCAGGGACGTTCCCAGCAAATAACTGGATTCATAGATGGCGTTGGCCCTGAGCGCCGGCCACACAAAATCTTTCGCAAATACTTCTTTCAGATCATCCACAACCACGTCGTCGGCCCCGGTGGCGAAGGCTTTTTCTTTGATACCATCAAGTTCCTCGCCCTGTCCCAGATCAGCGGCATAAGCCACAACGGGACACTGATAGGTTTCCTTCAGCCATTTCAGGATTACGGATGTGTCAAGACCACCCGAATACGCCAGGACAATTTTTTCTATTTTCTCAGCCACGTTTCGTCTCCATGTCGTTAAATATATTATCAAGCACTTCAAGCAGAAGATCAATTTCTTCCTTTTTCACAATCAAAGGGGGTACAAACCGAAGAACCTGTTCCTGCGCGCAGATAATGAGGAACCCTTTCTTTTGGCATGCCTCCACAATGGGAGCCCCAGGAACATCAAGTTCCACGCCGATGATAAGCCCTAAACCTCTGACATCTTTAATCAGTTCGTGTTTTCCCGCAAGCCTGCTCAGACCTGTCCTGAAATAATCCCCCATTTTTTCTGCATTCGCCACCCATCCGTCACGAAGAAGGCTCTTGAGCACCGCGGTTGAAACCGCTGTCGCCAATGGGGTCCCCCCGAAAGTGGTGGCATGACTTCCCGGCCCGAAGGCACCGGCCAACTCCTGGGTGGAAAGCATGGCGCCGATGGGCAGCCCGTTTCCCAGAGCCTTGGCAAGGGTCATAATATCCGGTGTAACACCATAGTGTTCATGGGCAAAGAGCTTTCCGGTGCGACCCATTCCCACCTGAACCTCATCAAAAATAAGGGCGACCCCCCTTTCGCTGCAAAGCGCTCTCACCGCTTTAAGATACCCGGGATCAGGGCATACCACCCCGCCTTCCCCCTGTATGGGTTCCAGCATGACCGCACAAACGTCCTTATCCATTGACGCTTCAAGGGCCTCCATGTCATTGAAGGGCACAAAGCGAAATCCCTGAAGCAACGGGTCATACCCCACCCGAATCTTTTCCTGACCCGTGGCGGAAAGGGTGGCCATGGTGCGGCCGTGGAAGGAATTGCGCATGGAAATGATCACATGCCTGTCAGGGCCGAATTTTTCCATGGAGTACTTGCGTGCCAGCTTGATGGCGGCTTCATTGGCCTCAGCCCCGCTGTTGCAGAAAAACACCCGATCCGCAAAAGAATTCAGAACGAGCAGTTGGGCCAGTTCCGTCTGGGGTTCGGTATAGTAGAGGTTTGACACATGGACCAGCTTCCCGGCCTGTTCCTCCAGTGCTCGGCACACCACGGGCGAACTGTGCCCAAGGGAGCAGACCGCTATTCCCGCCACGAAATCCAGGTATTCTTTTCCCTCATCATCCCAGACCCGACAACCGTCCCCTTTCACCAGTGTGATGGGAAACCGGCCATAGGTCTGAAACATGTATTGATCCGCCCGTTCTATGGTTGATGTGGCTTCAGGAGCTTCATTCATAATTCAATCCTTTCCGAGAACCTACTGCACAATTTCCGTCCCCACACCGATTTTCGTCAGGATCTCAAGAAGAATGGCGTGAGGTTCGCGGCCATCAATGACATGGGTCTTATTCACCCCTTCTCTGAGTGCCTCCAGGCAACAATTCACTTTGGGAATCATACCTCCCTTGATCGTCCCATCGGAAATGCTTTCTCCGGCTTCCTGCATCTTCAGGGTGGAAATGAGATCCCCTTTTTCATCGAGCACCCCTTCCGTGTCCGTCAAGAGCACCAGTTTCCTTGCCCCCAGGGCTGAAGCGACCTTACCCGCAACCAGGTCCGCATTGATGTTGTAGGTCTCCCCGCTGCTCCCAAACCCCACGGGTGCAATAACCGGAATAAATTCCTTCTCCATCAGGTTGACAAGAATACTCGTATCCACGGATGTGATCTCCCCCACCATACCCATATCGATAATTTCAGGGGCCACATCTACTCCTCTTTTTCTCAGATACTTCATTTTTCTGGCGGAAATCAGCTTCCCATCTTTACCCGAAAGACCCACAGCAATACCGCCGTTCTGGTTGATCAAGTTCACGATTTCCTTGTTCACTTTCCCCACCAGCACCATTTCCACCACATCCATGGTCTGCCGGTCCGTCACCCGCAAGCCGTCAACGAATTCTGACTTGATGGACAACTTTTTCAGAAAGTCGCCGATCTGCGGTCCTCCCCCATGAACCACCACAGGATTCATCCCCACGTACTTCAGCAGAATAACGTCCAGGGCAAATTCCTGTTTTAACTGCTCATCCACCATGGCGTGACCGCCATACTTGATGACAATAGTGGCCCCATTGAATCTTCTGATGTAGGGCAATACCTCAATTAAAATCTTGGCTCTGTCTTTATGGCTGATCATAGGATATACCGGCTCAGATTTTCATCTTCCAGGATATCTTCCAGCTTTTCCGCCACGTAGGTCTTGTCGATGGTAACCGTCTTTTCAGTCAAGTCCGGCGCATCAAACGATATTTCATCCACCAGCTTTTCCATGACCGTATGGAGTCTGCGAGCCCCTATATTCTCCATCCTGTCATTCACCTTACTGGCCATTTCAGCAATTGCCGTAATCGCCTCGTCCTCAAAAATCAAATCAATCCCCTCAGTAGCCATAAGGGCTTTGTACTGGGTAATCAGGGCGTTTTTCGGTTCTATCAAAATGCGTATAAAGTCTTCCATGGTCAGGGAATCCAGTTCCACCCGAATGGGAAATCGCCCCTGGAGCTCCGGCAGCAAGTCCGACGGCTTGCTCACATTAAATGCCCCCGCCGCGATAAAGAGGATGTGGTCCGTCTTGACCATGCCGTACTTGGTGGCCACCGTAGACCCTTCGACGATGGGCAACAGATCTCTCTGAACCCCCTCCCGGGAAACATCGGGCCCGTGGGAAGATTCGCTCCCGGCCACCTTATCCAGTTCGTCTAAGAATATGATACCGTTTTGCTCGGTGATGCGGACCGCTTTTTCCACCACCTTGTCCATATCGATCAGGCGCTGGGATTCCTCCTGGAAAAGGATCTCCATGGCCTCCGGAATCTTGACACGGCGTTTCTTTTTCTTCTGAGGAAACATATTGCCGAAAATTTCCTTGACGTTGAATTCCATCTCCTCCATGCCGGCACTTGAAAAGATCTCCACCATGGGCATATTATTGTGGGTCACTTCCAGATCCACGTAGCGTTTATCCATTTTTCCGCTTCGGAGCATGCGCCGCAGCTTATCACGTGTTGAAGGAATGCCCTCCCTGTCCGACTTGACCACCTCCAGGATTCGTTCCGTTTCTCCCTCTTCGGCCTCCTGTGTCTCTTCGCTTTTTTTGGGCAACAGGATGTCCAGCAACCGTTCCTCGGCCAACTCCGCAGCCTTGGATTCGACAATCTCCTGTTCCTCTTTTTTGGCCATGTTAACCGCCAGTTCCGACAGATCCCTGACCATGGATTCCACATCGCGCCCCACGTAGCCCACCTCGGTGAACTTTGTGGCTTCCACCTTGAGAAAGGGCGAATTGGCAAGCCGGGCCAGGCGTCTGGCAATCTCGGTCTTACCCACCCCGGTAGGTCCCATCATGATGATATTTTTTGGAGCGATTTCATCTCTCAAATCCGGCGCGACCTGTTGCCGCCGCCACCGGTTCCGCAATGCAATGGCCACCGAACGCTTGGCCTGATCCTGTCCGATAATATATTTGTCCAGCTCGCATACAATCTCTCTGGGCGTCAGGACTTTCTGGCGCGGAGTCTCTTCTTCTACAACCTTTTCCATACTTACCTCTTGATCAAGCATCCATAAACGCTTCTGCTATAACTGTGTCTGCCTTTTCTACCTAAAATTTCGTCAGACGCTCTCATCTTTCAGCTCACAAACCGTGATATGATCGTTTGTGTACAGACAAATTGTTGACGCAATCTTCAGGGACTCTCTGACAATGGCATCTGCTTCCAGATCCGAATGCACTGCCAGGGCCTGCGCAGCCGCCAGGGCATAGGGACCCCCTGAACCGATAGCCGCCACGCTCATATCCGGTTCGATAACATCGCCGGTTCCCGAAATGATGAGCATGTGCTCTTCATCCGCCGCCAACAGCAATGCTTCCAATTTGCGAAGTATCTTGTCGGTTCTCCAGTCCTTTGCCAACTCCACCGCAGCCTTCACAAGGTTTCCGCCGTAACTCTCCAGTTTTCCCTCCAACCGCTCAAACAGGTTAAAAGCATCCGCCGCAGCCCCGGCAAACCCGGCCAGCACCGTATCCCGGTACATGCGGCGAACTTTTGAGGCCTTATGTTTCATGATGGTATCCCCTAAAGTTACCTGGCCGTCTCCACCCATGACACATCTGCCGTTTTTTCTGACGGCCAAAACAGTCGTTGCCCTTATTTTACCCCACCCATCTTCTCCCATCAGTGGTCCTCTTTCCCAATTTCAATTTTCAAATTTCAAACCCCGCCTCACCCACTTCGCGGATGCGCCTTATCGTAAACCTCCATAAGCCTGTCAAGGCTCACATGGGTATATTTCTGAGTCGTCGCAAGACTCTTGTGTCCCAGAAGTTCCTGGACGGAACGAAGATCAGCACCGCCGTCCAGCAAATGGGTCGCGAAGGTATGCCGCATGCTGTGGGGACTGATATCTTCCGTCAATCCGCCTGCACCCGCATATCTTTTGACGATTCTGCCAATGCTGCGGGTTGTCAAACGCCCCCCCCGAAAATTCATAAAGAGCGGGTCACCCCGACCTTCCAAAGCCATTCGTTTTCGTAACTCACCGGTCACCCCGAGGTAAACCTTCACAGCCTTCAACGCCTGCCTGCCAATGGGCAAAAGACGCTCTCTGCCCCCTTTTCCCATCACTTTCACAAGGCGTTGATCATCATCAATGCTGGAGACATTCATTCCCACCAATTCAGCAACCCTGATACCACAGGAATAAAGGACTTCCAAAATAGCAAGGTCCCTCAAACCCAGGGGATTTTCCCGATCCGGCAAATCCATCAGCCTGAAAACATCATCTACAGGAAGATGGCTGGGAATGTATTTTTCCAGCTTGGGGCTTTGCACCTCCACAGCCGGATTGATCTTGACAAAACCCTCTTTTTCCAGGAAAAGAAAAAAAGTTCGCACTGCAGAAAGCTTACGGGCAATGGTGGTTCGCTTGAGTTTTCCATAGAGGCTCCCCACGTATTTTCTTATGGCAGTGCTTTCAATCTCTTCGATTGCTACATCACGGTCATTTTCTTTTCGGGGCCCGACATTATTGCTCACCAAAAAAGATGAAAACTGTTCCAGATCAACCTGATAGTTTCGCTGGGTATGTTTCGAGTACCCTTTTTCGTTGTGAAGGTACTTAACAAAGAGTGCTATCGCTTCCCCAAGCAGCAAAGCAGACTTCCCCTGTAAAGAGTGTTTCTATGAAAATCCAGATTACTCAATCCTAGAGGATAACACATTTTTATGGATTGGCAATTAAAAAAATCGGACGGGAATTCTTGGCTTGACTTTATTTCGCCGGTTGATGTAATTTTCTTATTTTGGCGATGTTCTCTTAATTTGAAAATTGATCAGGAAAGGGTTCTAAATGGAAAAAAAGGCTGAACAATTAAGAAATGCTGCTCTCATAGCCCATGGGGGCTCCGGTAAAACATCCCTGGCGGAAGCAATGCTCTTTAACGGGAAAGCCACAACGCGGCTTTGCAAGGTAGATGACGGCAGCTCTAACCTTGATGTTGAACCGGAAGAAATCAAGCGAAAATCGACCCTGACCACAGCATTTCACCACTGCTCCTGGAAAAAACACACCATTAATATTATCGACACCCCGGGGGATGACAATTTCCTTTCCGATGCCAAATTTTCTCTGCAGGCCGCTGACGGTTCAGTGGTCTTAATCGACGCCACCGCAGGCGTTAAGGTGGGCACTGAGAAGGTTTGGGCCTTTGCTGAAGAGCAAAGCCTCCCCAAGATTATTTTCATCAATAGAATGGACCGTGAACGGGCGGACTTCTTTCAGGCACTGGATACCATCAACGAAATCTTTGAGGTCAAAGCCACCCCCATAGCCATCCCCATCGGGGAAGAGGAACGCTTTTCGGGCTTAGTGGACCTGATTAAACAAAAAGCCTATGTCTACAGCAAAGACGGCAGCGGCACTTTCGAAACCACTGACATCCCCGATGACCTGAAAGACACTGCCGAAGAGTGGCGCGAAATGATGATTGAAAACGTGGTGGAGGTTGATGACGACCTCATGGAAAAGTACCTTGAAGGGGAAGAACTATCCAGTAAGGAAATTGAAGAAACCCTGATTAAAGGCATTAAATCCGGAATGATCACGCCTGTCTTATGCGGTTCTGCCGTGCTCAATATGGGCGTCCCTCAGCTGATGGACCTGGTAGTGGACGGGTTTCCCTCCCCTGTTGAAAGAGAATCCAAAAAAGGGATCGTGCCGGAGACCGATGAAGAAACCGAACGGGCACCCACCGTCGACGCGCCTTTTTCCGCCCTTGTTTTCAAAACCGTTGCAGATCCTTTTGCCGGAAAGCTGACCCTGGCCAGGGTTTTCTCCGGCACCCTTTCTTCAGATTCCACGGTGTATAACGCCACCAAAGATATTAAGGAAAAAATCGGCCAACTCCTGATCCTTGAAGGAAAAAAACAACAACCCGTTGAAGCGGCCGGCCCCGGAGATATTGTTGCCATAGCCAAGCTCAAAGAAACCGTCACCGGGGATACCCTTTGTTCTGCCGGTGACCCCATTATCTACAAACCCACCGAAGGATTGCCCTCGGTTATATCCTACGCAGTGGAGGCAAAGGTCAAAGGGAGTGAAGACAAAGTCTTCAGTTCATTTGCCAAGCTTCTCGAAGAGGATCCAACACTCAAACTGGCCCGGGATCAATCCACAGGGGAAGTCATCCTGTCCGGTACGGGACAGATCCATCTGGAGATTGCATGCGAAAAACTGAATCGAAAATTCGGCGTGGAAGTGAACCTGAACCCGGTGAAAGTACCTTACCGGGAGACCATCAAGAAATCTGTTAAAGGGGTTGTTTACCGTCATAAGAAACAATCGGGGGGCAGAGGGCAGTTTGCGGAAGTCCATTTCGATGTCACCCCGCTGAAACTGGACTCCGGCTTTGAGTTCATGGAAGATCTGAGCGGTATGAACGTTCCCCGAAATTTTGTACCCGCCGTGGAAAAAGGGCTTGTGGAATCCCTGGACAGTGGTGCGGTTGCCGGTTACCCGGTTGTGGACTTGAAGGTTCGGTTTTACGATGGCAAGGCACATGACGTGGACTCCTCGGAAATGGCGTTCAAAATTGCCGCCAGGATGTGCCTTAAAAAAGCCATGCAGGAGGCCAATCCCATCCTGCTTGAACCCACCATGAAAATGGAAATCACCGTTCCCGAGGAAGTCATGGGCGATGTCATGGGTGATCTGAACGGACGTCGCGGCAAGGTTATGGGTATGGACTCAGAAGGAAAATACCAGGTCATTAAAGCCCAGGTCCCCATGTCCGAAGTCCTGAGATATGCGTTGGACCTCAATTCCATTACCGGCGGTCGGGGAACATTTTTGATGGAGCATTCCCATTACGAAGAACTGCCGGCCCAGCTGGCGGAAAAAGTCATTGCCGCCACACAGGTTGAAGAATAAAAGGCGTGATAATGGAACATGAGATCCGGGCAGGCGTTCTCACCATCAGCACCAAAGGGGCGGCAGGTCTCAGGGATGATGAAAGCGGGGACGCAGTCCAGCGCATGCTGGAGGACCAGGGGATAGCGGTGGTTCAACGACACATCATTCCGGATCAGCTTCAAGAAATCGCAGAGACCCTCATCGCCTGGGTAGACGAAGACAACCTGCCCCTCATCGTTACATCCGGGGGCACCGGTCTGAGTCCCAACGATGTGACCCCCCAGGCCATGGAAACTGTGATCGATTACCCGGTGCCCGGTATGGCTGAGGCCATGCGGGCTGAAAGCCTGAAAAAAACCCCCCATGCCATGATTTCCAGGGCCATGGTCGGTGTTCGGAAAGCCTCTCTGATCATTAACCTTCCGGGAAGTCCCAAAGGCGCCGGCGAAAACCTTTCGGTGGTTTTGCCGGCTCTGGGTCACAGTCTTGCAAAATTGGGCGGCGATACCACGGATTGCGCTTCCCAATAATCACGCGGCAGCGTATTGAACGATTCTTTTGCAGAGAATCTCGGGGGAAAGCTCAATTGAGAGGGTCAAAGCATGTTCAGGCTCTTCCAGAGTGTTCAACTGGCTGTCCAGCAAATCAGGAGGCATAAAGTGGTTTTTTCGCTGCTGCAACCGCCGGTAAAGGGTGCTCCGAGTTCCCTTGAGGTACACCAGTAGCGTCGGGCTCGATGAATCGCCGAAAAGAACCTGCCGATAGCTCTCCTTGAGGGCGGAACAGGCCACCACACCACCCCCCTGCCCTGCCATTTTCGCCATTTCTTCCGCCACCCGTTTCAGCCAGGGACCTCTGTCATCATCCGTCAGGGGAAGGCCTCTATTCATCTTTGAAATGTTGGTCTGTAAATGAAGATCATCTCCATCGAGAAAGGGGACCTGAAGCGCACGAGCCGCCTTAGGCCGATCGTGGTCTTGCCGCAACCTGAAACCCCCATGATTAGGATGACCATCGAAAGAATATCTCCCCCCCTCATCTGCCTCCTTTTCGAACATCCACTTACGTTTTCCTGCGCCGAGGATACCGAGTGTAATTTTTTTGAGGCGTTTGTTTTTAGAAATTATGTTATTCTCGCATAAAAGCATATTGAATATTCTTTATCAATCTGTAAGATTGCACAAAAATGGAACCGTTATCAAAAACATCGAGAGGATAGTCAATGAGCGATCAGGACGCTTTTTCAAAGAAACTAACAGATATTCTCAACTACGGTTCTCTGAACCTGGCCATGGGCCTTGGATACAGGGCTCGGCTCTTCGATGTCATGGACACCTTGGACACCCCTCGACCGGTTTCCACCATTTCGAAAAAGGCAGGGTTGAACGAGCGCTATGTGCTGGAGTGGCTTGGCATCATGGTCACGGGAGGCATTGTCGATCTTTCGAAAGACCCGGACGGACAGGACCTGTTCCAGCTGCCCAAAGCCCATGCCGACTTGATCACCCGCCGGGCCGAAAACAACAACATGGGGATCTATACACAGGAAATCCCGCTCCTCACCGCCACTGTATTTGAGGCGGTTGAGAGCGGGTTCAGGACGGGGGAAGGCATTGCCTATGAAATGTATCCGGGGTTTCACCGTTTCATGGCGGAGTTGGCTGATGCCAAACATCGTCAGGTTCTGGTCAGCCGGTTTCTGCCATCGGTTGAAAACGGTGAAATGGTCAAGAAATTGCGTGAAGGCATCTCTGTCTGTGATATGGGCTGCGCTGAAGGGGTGGCGTTGATACTGATGGCCGAGGCCTTTCCGAAAAGCCGTTTCTTAGGCATCGACATCTCAGAAAACGTCATTGAAAAGGCAACATCCACTGCAAAAGAAAAAAATCTTCAAAACATTATCTTTCAAAAAAGGGATTCTGCTCTGTTGAAAGAGGACAGGGAACTCTGTGGGTCACTGGACTATGTTACCGCCTTCGATGCCATTCACGACCAGACACGTCCCTTGGAAGCCCTTGAA
>Ga0233431_1004756_pt1 | contig 14122 bp, 3 predicted proteins | sample SI_118_April2016_FD_179867 | JGI IMG/M metagenome (GOLD analysis project Ga0233431, IMG submission 179867) | Seawater microbial communities from Saanich Inlet, British Columbia, Canada - SI_118_April2016_200_MG | ecosystem: Environmental > Aquatic > Marine > Inlet | place: Canada: British...
GCTGACATCCGCTTTGCCTTTGGTAATTACTCAATCGCTTGAATCTATATCCAGGTGTTCTTTAAAGGTTTCTTTTATGAACACCGGTTTCTACTTTCAAGCTCTGATCCTACTCCCCCCCCCCCCATGTGACAATATCAAAGTTCAAAGATGACCCCATATTTGCATATTGCGTTTGTGGCTACCATATTTCATCTTCAAGGTCTGACTCTGATCTGTTTTGCATTTTCCGTTTCATGATGGCATAGTTATTTTCACAAGCATCAATATTCTGATGCCCGTTTGGGAATGTTCTTTGTAAAATATCAAGAGCACGCTTATACAAAGGATCAGCTTTTTCATACTTGCCCTGTTGCATGTATAGCTCAGCAAGATTGTTCAGAGTAACTCCGCCAGTAGGATGATCTGAGCCAAGGGATTTTTCTGTGATCTCCAGTGACCGCTTAAACAATGGCTCGGCTTCTTCATACTTGCCCTGTTGCCTGTATAGATCCGCTAGATTAACTAGAGTATTTGCTACAGAAGGATGGGCTGGGTCAAGAGATCTTTCTCTGATCTCCAGTGACCGCTTAAACAAAGGTCCGGCTTCTTTATACTTGCCCTGTTGACTGTATAGTTCCGCCAGATTGTTCAGAATAGTTGCGACAGATGGATGATCTGGGCCAAGAGACTTTTCTGTGATCTCCAGTGACCGCTTATATAATGGCTCGGCTTCTTCATACTTTCCCTGATGCATGTATAGAATCGCCAGATTGCATAGAGTATTTGCGACAGATGGATGATCTGGGCCAAGGGATTTTTCTGTGATCTCCAGTGACCGCTTATACAATGGCTCTGTTTCTTCATACTTGCCCTGATGCATGTATAGATTAGCTAGATTGTTCAGAGTATTTGCAATTTCAGGATGATCTGGATCAAGGGTTTTTTCTGCAAGCTCCAGTGACCGCCTATACAATGGCTCGGCTTCTTCATACTTGCCCTGTTTAATGTATAGATTAGCTATATTGCATAGAGTACCTGCGACATCAGGATGATCTGGGCCAAGAGATTTTTCTGTGATCTCCAGTGACTGCTTAAGCAAAGGCTCGGCTTCTTCATACTTGCCCTGTTGCATGTATAGAATAGCGAGATTGCACAGAGTATTTGCGACAGAAGGATGATCTGGGCCAAGGGATTTTTCTGTGATCACCAGTGACCGCTTATACAAAGACTCGGCTTCTTCATACTTGCCATTTTGCATAAATAGATTAGCTCGATTGAATAGTGTACCTGCGTCATTAGGATGTTTATTATCACGTGTTGCTGAATAACTATTACCAGTAACGACAATTAGCACCACGATAGCGGTAGTAATCCATTTTTTGTCTAATTTCATTTTGTCTGTTTTGTATTTATATTAGTTTATTGTTCCTATCTTTTTTTGATAGACAAGATCATAGATAATGCCTTTTTGTATGTATGCGACATAAGTAATGAGGCGTATGCTGGTAGTTTAAAAGGCCGGGCGGTTACGGTGTATGTAAGTGATGAAGGTAACATAAAGACCATTGTCTTTTTGGTGAGTATAAACGATGCGTATTTTGGCAGTCATGCAAAATATGTTTTTGACTAAAAAACTCAACAAAAATATAGCTGTCACCACACGGAGCTTCACCTCTTACGTACTCTATACTCACCGGATCTACATTTAACTTTTATGGTTACTATATTCCATATTCAAAGCCTGACCTTAATCCGCCATTTACTCTCCCCCCCAAAGTCCCGGCTCATTTGCAGTGCTTTTAATTGTTGATTCAGACTCTGGTAGCATTTTCATCATATCCAACCACTTATTTATTGGTATATCTCGAGCATTATTGCCAAGTAGCTCTTGGATTATATCCTGTTGCTCCTGCACCCGCTCCTGAGTCTTGATTGATTTTCGCGCACTTTCTATATATGGATTCAGCCATGCATCTGGTGCAGGAATGCCATTGGCTTCGATTACGTCTATAGCATCGCCACCTGCTCCACTTACGTCATATGCTTTAAGAGTCCAATTCACTAATGTTTCAATAGGAGGTAAAGTTACAATACCAGCCGGCATTCCCATCTCTATCTGGCCATTAGATGTTGGACTTGACGTGTTATCAAAATCAGCCATCCCCATTCCGGCATACAAAGAGCCTCCACCCGGCACTCCCAAATCTAACTGGTTATTAGATGTTACTGAAACACTTTGTGTAGGTGTATATGCTGGTTGCTGATAGCTGTAATCATTTTGGTACGACCTGGTCGTCAACCCTCTTGGGTCGATATATTTTAATGGATTATTTTGGACATACAAGTATAAATTTAGACCTTCTCCGATTGGATCAACACGCATGTATCGGCCTGTCTCAGAGTCGTAGTATCTATTCCAGTTGTAGTGGAGACCGGTTTCGCTATCAAAGTATTGTCCGGGGAAGCGGAGGTTGTTTGTAATTGTACTTGTTCCTGAGACCGTAGCCTTACCGAATGAATCGTATGTGGCAGACCATTTCTCTGTACCTGAAGTGTCTGTTATCTTCTGAGGCGTTCCCAGGTGGTCGTTGTGGTACCAGTAGTAGGTTGTTCCTTCTTTCTGGAACAGCGGATTTGTGCCCCATTGTGAACCCATCGCGTAGCCGTAGGTCTTTGTCTCTACTCCACTTGAATCGTACTCTCCAATCAATCCCCCATCGGAATAGAGATAATATATTCTTCCGTTTCCGTCGTTCTTCCACAGTCTCCTGCCAAATGGATCGTAGTAGTACGCTATAATAGGGACACCACTGTCGTCCTTAACTTCAGTCATTCGATCACCTACATCATAAATATATGAAGTGTCAACCGCACCGATTGCTTTATTAGTTATGTTGCCATTGTCGTCATATGTTAGCGTAGTGCCGCCGTAGCTGCTAAGTTCATTGTTCAGATTATATGCCCAGTTACCTGCAACCGCAGCAGAGGTGAGCCTGTTGCCAAGATTATCGTAGGTGTATGTTTCGTCCGTAACGATCGGGTTCACGGCATCTGTCAGACGATATAGTTCATCGTATGTGTAGGTGTATGAGCCATGTTCCGTTGTTTTTGTGGTGATATTTCCTTCTGCGGTGTAGACGTAGTTCCGGGTCATAATGTCAGTATCACTGGTAGTAATTGCCTTTACATGCCACAGGGCATCGTATGAATAATCAGTGCTACTGCCGCCCGGCAGTGCGATATTTGTCGGACTGTTCCACTCGTAGGTATTGTAGGTGATATCACCCTGTCCCGGTATGGTTATGGTATTCAAACGTCCCGCAGCGTCGTAGTTGTGGGTAAGCGTAACATTGTCAGGGCCGGTAAATGTTTGTGTCCAGTTGTCCGGATAGCTGTAGCTGAGGTCTTTTGATATAGTAGCAGTATAGTTAATTGTCTCTCCCGTTTTCCTGTTGAGGTCGTCATAGGTGTAGTCAGCGGATGTTATACTGTCATCGTATGACGTAAGGTTGCCATTGAAGTCGTAATCAAAATTTACGGTCTTTACCTCTGTGTTGTGATCTCCGGTAGCATAGTGTTTTGTGGTCTTAAGCTGTCCGAATTGATCGTGTTCGTAGGCAATCTTCTGTCCATTCGCATCAAGCACAGCAGTACGGTTGCCAACAGGATCGTATTCAAACGTCGTTGTCTCGCCTTCCGGACGTATCAGCTTTGTTTGGCGGTTGTTGTCGTCGTATTCATAAAGTGTGCTGCCGCTGTTCGGGTCAGTCAATCCGATGAGGTTTCCGTTTTCATCGTAGTCGAAGGTTGTTGTGTTCCATTGGGTGTCCATCACACCTATTCTTCTATTCATAGCATCGTAGAATGCGGTGGTTTCATTGCCTTCTCTGTCTGTAACTTTGAGCGGATTGCCGTTGTTGTCGTAGGTTACGGTTGTAGTGCTGTTGTTGGCATCTATAGTCTTTACCTTTTTTCCGGCCAGATCATAGAAGTGTTGTGTTATGTTGCCGGCTCCGTCTGTCAGCCTTACAAGATTACCCACGGAATCGTATTCGTAGTCAACATGGTTGCCCACAGGATCGGTTTCTCGGAGTAACCTTCCCAACGCGTCGTATTCATATATGTAACCGTCTCCACTGTCATCCTTACCGTTATCGACAATCTTCTTCTGAAGAAGATTGCGGCTGTCTGCGTAGTATATGAACTCAACCTGTTTAAGCGGATTACCGAGACTATCAAAGCTCCTCGTGTATCTTGTGTTCCCGTTATAGTCGTACTCTATGGTCTCGTAGTTACCCTTTGGGTATATCGTCTTGATCAATCTTCCCAGGGCATCGTAGCGATATTGAAATTCTCTGGTGTCGCCGCTGCCGTCATCGTTACTTATCGTCCTGGCTTCCGGATGGCCGAGTGCGTTGTAGTCGTAGTGTGTTTTCACCTTAGTTGTATTAACGGTATAGATCTCGTTCTTGAGTTTTCCGTCAGCATAGTATTCGTAATCAAAGTCGTTTCCTTCCGGGTCTCTCTTTGTTATCAACCTGTTGGCAGCATCATAGACGAAATTAGTAACATTACCGTTTTTGTCTGTCTGCTTTACTACATTGCCATTTCCATCATAGGAGAGTTCGGCAGAGTTCTGAAACGGGTCGGTCTCCGCTATCAGCCGGTTCAGTCCGTCGTAGCTGTAGGTGGTGATATTTCCGTTCCTGTCCTCCCGTGAAGTCATATTGCCGGTCTTGTCGTACTTAAATGTTGCAAAATTACCCAGCGCATCAGTCTCATTTTGTACCAGAGCTCCTGATACGATGTCCCTTGCCGGATAATAACTGAAGGTAGTAGTAGCACCGTCAGGCAGAACACGTGTTAGAAGTTTTCTGTTTACGTCATAATTAAGGTCAGTCGTATTCCCGAGATCATCCGTAATTGTTGTTTTCTGATTGTAGTGGTTGTAGGTGTATGATGTCGTAATTCCGGAAGAATCAGTTGGTGAATCTATTGTGGCTGAACTCAAAGCCCCTACCGGATTCGTTGAGTCTGATCCATCATAGTAAGTATAGTTTGTAACTTTACCGTTTTTATCCGTTGAACTTGTCAGGTAGAGACCGTCTGTATCATAGGTCCCACTCGTACTCAGCCCCAGAGGATCGGTTGTTGATGTGAGGTTACCATATATATCATAGTTATAGATGGTAGCGAATCCCGGTGCGTTTGCGATTGGTACTAATTTATTATCAGCATCATAATTGAATCCGGGTGCCTGAATTTTCTTATGCAGACTGCCGCCACTGTAGTATTCGTAATTTGTAACCGCCCCCATTGGATCTGTAACTTCCGATGGCGCATAGGGATTATCCAGTGAATCGTATTTATAGTTCCAGGTTTCATTCAATTCTTCGTTTGTTTTGGAATAGAGGTTACGGTCTGCGGCTATTTCCGGTTGACCGGCAGGAAAGTAGGTAAAGGTTGTGGTATTACCATTGCCGTCTATCAGCTCTGTCATATTATGATGTTCGTCAAATTTGCTCTGAGAAATAGTCCCATCTTTATGGGCAATACGGACGACATCATTATTATCATTAAAGAATATCTTACGATAGTAGCCCTCCTCATTCCACGTCTCCGCATATTGGTTCAAGCGACTGAACAGGAAATTAAATGTTGCCCCTTCCTCGTTACGATGCCAGGAGACTGTGTCATTCAGATAGTAACCCAGCTCAAGGAAGTTGCCGTTGGGCATGATATATTTGGACATGTTGTGATTGTTTAACTCATTTTCCTGATCTGAGAGATATTCATATTTTGTATCGTTTTGCTCAAGATCAGTGAAAGTAGTCAGGTCGTCTCCGGTATAAGTGTAGCGACAAATGCGCCCAGTAAAGTCTGTTACCGTCTCTACCTTACCTTCAGGATTATAAACCAGAGTAAGCTTCCTATTGCCGCCGAGTGAATCTGTAATTTCTGTAATCCTGTCAGGATACGTAATATCGTGGGTGAAATTCAATTCATTACCAAAACGGTCTATTTTCTTATCTAGATACCCATCTAATGTGAAGTGGTATTCATGTCCTGATCTCTTCTGTGTTACGATATAAGAGGTAGTGGTGGTTACTAATGTAAACGTGGAGCCGGGAGGGTAATCGTATATACCGTTGCCCTGATGAGTCAACTCATAAGAAATACCCTGATTGTCATAATACAGTACATCATCATCTTCCAGAGGAAGAATCCGCTCTGCGTGGTTCCATGTCCAGCCAAAACCAAATGGACCGTTATAAATTAACTGGTTCTTATATGTACGTACAACAGAGAGTGGAATTCCACGTGAAGCAATTATAATATCTGGTTTCTCTTCCTGGTAATACTCCCCTTTAGCCATATCAACCGGGTCACCGTCAGATGCACTTACTGTACTCGAATTAGCTTTGTTTGATTCAATTTTAGTTGTAGTACCTACCCCATTAAATACGGTAGTATAGTTATCTATCCATGAAGTATTAACGGACGGTGGGATATATTGGTTTACCGGAATACTGGTTGTTGCCACTACAACTGGATCTATTGTAACATCAGTTGATGTCCACCCTCCATTGTCCTGTCCAAATAGATAGCCATCACCGTTCAATCCTTCTGATATCATGACATAACCCGTATAATCTTTGTAAACAAGATTTTTTGTTTGAGCTGTTACTCTCGCACCACCTACTACCTCATCTATAAACAGTTGAATAATACTATCTGACAGGGCATTTGGATCTGACGACCCTTTTAATCCGTTGAGATAGTCAATATCTGCCTGTGTATTAGTGAAAACTCTAACGTCATTATTTGTATCCTCACTGGCCACCATAAGCCCTTTTATAGTACTCAAACCAGGAGTGTCTAACCAATCTTCGAATATCAACCCCTCATTATAAGAGGCGCTATACCCGGAAAGTTTTCTTGCAAGAACAAACAATGGATCTGTCCAGGCAAGTTGAGGCGAATTTGGGTTATTATACGGCAGTACAAAACCTATATTAGACTGTGCATCAATATTCCATTGAGGGTGGATGTAAAATTTAGATTCCTCATCTTTAAGAATATTGTCAGGAAAGGTGTATATAAACGTTGGACTAACACTGTCCCATTTAAACTTACCGTACATCAAATCTTCAATACGTGATGCATTATTGTGCATCCTGAGCAGAAATGTCTCTGTTAATATGTTTGCCATCCTGCCCAGGTATTCTTCACGGGTACTATCGACATAAGCGATGTCAGTTGAGAGGTCCTTCAAGTCAATTTTCATCTTTTCGATAGTTTTTTCAGAAGCGGTAAGAGGATCTAGAGCTATCTGCATAAACGTCCCTGCTTTTCTATCAGGCCTCTGTGTAGTAGTGTAGCCACCTCCAATATATTCGACATAAAAACTATCATTTAGACGGATCTGTGAACCTGTTCCTCCGGACATTATATTGCCATCCAATTTAAGAGCCGGCTTTACGTATACATTTTCTCCCGGAGGAACTTTACACATGTTGCCATCATAGTTGTCAATTATGTAGAGTCTGGTCGTTTCATCAACAGGAATGAAATCAAGGCAGAACCGTTTACCTGCAACTTGAGGGAGATATATACTCTTTTCAAGCAGGATTGAATCGTCTGTAGCATGTTTGAACCTTAGCGTTATATTCACTCTTTCTGAATCAGGAACTTCACTGGCAGTTTCAAAAGAGACGGTAAAATTTTCCGGTAAACTTCCGGGTAACAGCGAACTAATAGGTGCACTACCGCTTGCACTCGTCTCTGTGAAAGGAATATCTTTTAATGTCTGTCCCTGGTAATTGTCATGCAGATACTTCTGCACATCCTCCTCAAAAACTTCCAATGGATTTTTATTATTTTGTTCTAATACATAACTATCAAAATCAAATGCGAGTGCGGAAGGAATCCCATTAGCAAAAATGTCAATACCCGGCTTGTAGGTTTGCGCATAATTCCATGGCGACAAGGGGATCCAGTCACTAACCTGCCCTTCTCCACTCCCCCGGTAGCTATCTACCGGAACCCAAGCCTCAACATACACAAAAGTAGATTTATAAGGAGAACCATTGATATAAATATATCGGGCAGGAATATCTGAAATCCTTAAGAGTGTTATTAATAGAGAGCATATATCCCACGTATTACCCCTCCTGTTCAGATACGTCGTATGGGCGCCCATACGTGACCCATAATAGTAACGATCATACTTGATATTTTTGTAAACCCAGTTATATATCTCAACAGAGTCATGATTTAATTCTTGAGCTAAAAGCTGGAGTTCATTAGTAAACTCGCACTCCATTGTTTCAGCTGTATCTGCAGCTACAGGAGGATCCGCGTAAGCGGTTTGTTTTGGATATAACAATATGTTTCCTGTTAGTATACAGAGTGACAGAATAAACAGGATATTGAAAACCTTATTCTGCATTATCATTTTTGCCATATTTGTTATTCCTCTTTTTGTAATAAAAAGTGGTTATTTAAGTTAAGTCTTCTTCAACTCTTTTTCGCCATTAAGACACCAAGCCACAAAGAAAAATATTGGCGATTTAGTGACAACATCGAAATTCTTACGCACCAAGTTAATCCTTCGATAACTACTATTGCAAACAAGAATTGTGAATCTCAATCGTAATTCGTACATACTTCTACGGTGCATAGCCTGACTTTTCCAGAGCTTCTATACACAGCCCTGTCAAATAAGGATCATCGTTCCAGCTTCCATTGCTACTCTGTTTATCTAATATGTAATTGTAAGCAGCTAATCCTTTTATCCATTGAGCACCCCCATCACCTAAATCATCAATCCACATAATAGCTGCGCAGGTATCGATTAAACCGTTTCCAAAAGAACCATCACCATTTTGATAGTCACTTATCCATGATGAATTATAGATAGAAAAACCATAATATTCCTCTACTATGTTGTATACCAGACAGGACACAAATACGCTAGGATCTTGAGCTCGTACCCAACCAAATCGATCAGGGAAATTTTTACTATCAAGATAGGTTGATCCCGCCAAATATAAACGACCTTCGTTAATCATAGGATCAATGCTTCTGGTTGATAGATCAGCAGCCTTTGCCCCCAGGGCTGTACTGACAGCATCAAAGAGCAATCTAGTCCTTACCCCCCAGCCCTGTATCTGGGTTCCACTAATTTGACTTTGAGCTATCAACCTGTTAACCATTTCATCAACATTTTGTCCGTAATCTGCCAATAAAATCATCTTTCGTGCCAGGTAGTCATTGTTATCCGCAAAGTGTCCTCTGAGATAAAAGAGAGCATGATGTGTGCCGGCATCATCTTTCCCCATCAATTTATATGCATTAAGCACCTGGCTTGTTGCAAGCATACGCAGACGTCTCTTGTCATCCCAGTAACCCTCTTCGCTCTGAGTAGATTCCAGCCAGGCCATAGCTTTCATGGACGGATCACTATCTCCGGATGTCGTACTATCAACATCAATCGGCACGAGTGGAGATATAACACCTTCCGTACCATTAGCATCTACTGCTGTCACCCCGTAGAAGTAAGTTACACCTGACACGATTGCAGAATCAGAAGAGGACGTAGGCGTTGAAAGAGCCCCAATCCTTAATCTTGCCGGTGGAGGGTAGCCTCCATTACGGCTCTGGTTCAGGATATCGACGTCGAACGGACTGAGGCAGCGATATAAATGATAGCCTGATATTTGACCTGAAGCTGCATTCCAGGAGAGCTCAACGCGTTGAGCTCCTGAATCGAAGGATGCCAATGTGATTGTTAACGCATCCGGTATCGCACCCAGGAGGTAGACCTCACTTTTTGTTGTTGTCTCAATGTTACCAGCAGTGTCCTTAGCGAAAAACTGTAGGTTCATGCTTCTGTCTATTGTAACTACTATGGGCGACACGCCGGAATCTGTATTGCTACTATTAACAAAAGGTGGATAGTTATCCGTTGAGTAATATATAGTTGAGCCTGCCTCATCAGATGAAAGGGTTACGGTAAACGGCCCACTGAATGTTCCTCCTGTCGGACTGGCAGTTGTTACCGGTGGATCATTATCCACAGTAAATGATATGTCTATGCTGTCTGTATTTCCCGCCATATCCTCTAATACAACAGTGTATATATAGGTTTGTTCCACAGGGTTGGTTATGATATATGAAAGAGTTTGATCGTTATAGGAGCCACCAATAGTTGCCTGAACTTCAACACCATCCTCGTAAAGTTTAACAGAATATATGCCGGAATCGTCATCTGCAAATATTACTCTCAGTTCTAATGGACTTCCGTCGTTGGCCACATTCTCTCCATCTGTCGGATATGAGTCTACGACAGTTGGGGCTTTATTATCTTGCAGGCCTTGAGAATCATACCAGAACTTTGCGGCAAATTTAGCACCATTTTTAGCATGGAAGCCCGGCTTAAGAGCAATGCCACCACTACCAGCACGGAAGGTTGCATCACCACCACTCTCAACAACGAAGGAAGTCCCTGCTTCGATAGAATTGCGAGCCGTATATGTCTTGATATCTCCGCCTAGAACAGTCTCACCATTCGGTATATACAAGTTATTAATACCGGCAAAAGAAGTGTTAAGCATCAATAACGATATGATAAATGCTAATAGAAATAATTTTGATGTTTTAATTGTTGTTCTCATTCTTTATTGTTACGAGTTACGGGCGTTTCAGGTTACAGGTTTCAAGTTACGAGATTAATTTTAGATCCCTTTGGTCACTCAACGTTGATCAATGCTTCCAGCTTTGCCAATCTTGCATCAAAAATATCTCTCTGCTGTTCCAATCTTGCTTCTAATGCTCTGTTTTGGTTATTGAGTTGTTCAATGTATATATGAGCTTTTTCCAGTTCCTCCAGCATACCTTTTCTGTGTGATCCGACTTCTATGATCTCTAAACCATTTTCATCGATTTTCTGTTTTGGTACGGCCTTCAGATGTTTATTCTCCCACATGAAGTCCGCGTGTTCACGGATGGATTCCAGATCGTAATCAGGCTTGAATACATAATCAGCATGTAATTGGCTTCCTCTTTGATAGATTGCACCGTTTACGTCCAGCTTACCTTGAGGACTTGTTGTCCCGATGCCGATGTTGCCGGTGAGAAGGTCTCCGAAAATGGTGCTTCCAATATTCAGGTGATTACTTGTTGCAGGGCTCGGTACATCTGCGTCAGATCCAATAATGATATTATCGGAACCGGTCTCCACACTGTCACCCGCTTGGTATCCTATAAAAATATTTCTATCTCCATTGCTATTATATCCGGCTCTATAACCCGAGGAGGTGTTATAATTACCCGCGGCGTTGAAACGAAGTGATAGATAACCCGAGGCGTTATTATAATTTCCTGTGGTGTTGTTTTCAAGTGCGAGATTACCAAAGGCGCTGTTAAAAATACCTGTGGTGTTGTTCGTAAGTGCGCTACTACCAAAGGCACTGTTAGAAAAGCCTGTGGTGTTACTAGAAAGTGAGTAACCACCCAAAGCTGTGTTAGAATAACCTGTAGTGTTGTTACGAAGCGAGAAGACACCTGAAGCTGTGTTAAAATTACCCGTGGTGTTGGAATGAAGCGATTTATAACCTGAGGCGGTATTATAGCCACCCGTGGTGTTGCTATAAAGTACGTGATAACCAAAGGAGCTGTTAAAAATACCCGTGGTGTTGAAACGAAGTGATAAATAACCCGAGGCGGTATTATAATTCCCCGTGGTGTTGTAAGCAAGTGCGTTATTACCTAAAGCAGTATTTCCTCCGCCAGTCATAGTTGCATTGCCAGCACTCTTACCTAACAAAGTGTTTGAATCACTTGCCGTGTGTGTTCCGGTTATAAAACCGAACGCTTCAATACCTGCCTGATCAAGCGCTGTGTCTACCGTATGAGCACCGTCAACAAAACCCAGTGCTTCAACACCGGCTTTATCTAGGTGCGTATCTGTGTCTACCGTATGCGAACCGGTTACAAATCCCAAACCTTCTACTCCGGCCTGGTCAAGTGTCGTGTCTACCGTATGAGCACCATCCACAAAACCTAATGCTTCAATACCGGTCTGATCTATGTGAGTGTCAGTGTCTACCGTATGCAACCCTGTCACAAAACCCAGACCCTCAACTCCCGACTGATCAAGTGTGGTGTCCACAGTATGTGCGCCTTCTACAAAACCAAGGGTCTCAATACCGCTTTTGTCTATGTGTGTATCGGTGTCTACCGTATGGACTCCGGTCACAAAACCCAAAACCTCTACTCCAGCCTGATCAAGTGTGGTGTCAACAGTATGTGCACCGTCAATAAATCCAAGACCTTCAATACCAGTTTTATCAATGTGCGTATCTGTGTCTACTGTATGTGACCCTGTCACAAAACCCAGACCCTCTACTCCTGCCTGATCAAGTGTTGTATCTACAGTATGAGCACCATCCACAAATCCAAGTGTTTCAATACCGGATTTATCTATCTGAGTATCCGTGTCTACCGTATGCGCTCCTGTCACAAATCCCAAACCCTCTACTCCAGCCTGATCAAGTGTGGTGTCCACAGTATGTGCACCGTCAATAAATCCAAGACCTTCAATACCAGTTTTATCAATGTGCGTATCAGTGTCTACCGTATGTGCTCCGGCCACAAAACCCAAACCCTCTACTCCGGCCAGGTCAAGTGTCGTGTCAACAGTATGAACACCATCTACAAATCCAAGAGATTCTATACCGGTCTTATCTATATGAGTGTCTGTATTAACCAGATCTGCAAGTGTCCTGGTGCCCGCATTGATATCTGTAAAGGTCAGATTATTACCGGTATCCACATCAAGGTAGGTATTGGCGTCTTTCAGACCCAGCAAACCGCCCGGACTGTCAATGCCGATGCCAACATTGCCGTCATTTGTAATGCTCAACCTTGGCTGGTTATTAGTCAAAAACCCCAGACTGAAATTATCTGTATTTCCAAGTGTCCTGTCCGCTCCGGCGGCGTCACCACCATTACTAAAGAGTCCAATTCCAGTTATTGCCTCCCATGTTGCTAATCCGGATGCGTCAGAGGTCAGGACTTTGCCTAAACCCGGCACACCACCGGTAATCTTGACCTGACCTGCAACATCAAGCATAGCCTCAGGGGTCGTTGTACCGATGCCGACGTTACCGGTACTCAAATCCCCGTAAATCGCATTGCCGATATTCAACTCGTTACTCACGCCTGCGGCGGATACATCTACACCCTGTCCAATGATGATGTTATCCGCACCAGTGGTCAGGGTTGCTGCCGCACCCTTACCGATAATCACATTTCGATCTGCACCGGTCAGGATGGCCAATGCCGCCTGATACCCCAGAAATACGTTGTCTGACACATTGCTGGAATCGGGAACACCAAGTCCGGCCCGATAACCCAGTACTGTGTTATTACTGCCTGTCGTGTTCCTTTGTAGCGCCCACATCCCAGTAGCTACGTTATCGCTCCCTGTTGTGGTGTCTTCTAGCGCCTTTGCACCAACGGCAACGTTAAGTTGACCGGTGATGCAAAGGCGCATCGCATCTTGACCGATGGCTACGTTACCCATCCCCGTCGTGATAGCTTCCAGTGCCCTTAAACCAACGGCTATGTTACTATTCCCTGTAGCAGTGTCATTACCACCGGTAATAAAAACATTGTCATTATGAGCCCCGTCATTGATAATCGCCCGGCCTGCAACTTCCAGTGTTGCGCTCGGACTCGTCGTGCCGATGCCGACATTACCATTATCAAAAATTGTTCCTGAAACCAATTCCGTGCCATTCCATTTGGGAACATAATTCAGTGTATTTGTGCCGACTTCATCAACTGTATGAGCACCATCCACAAAACCAAGTGTTTCAATACCCGTTTTATCTATCTGCGTATCAGTGTCTACCGTATGCGCTCCTGTCACAAAGCCCAAGCCCTCTACTCCAGACTGATCAAGTGTGGTGTCGACTGTATGAGCGCCGGCTGTAAAACCAAGACCTTCAATACCCGTTTGATCTATGTGTGTATCAGTGTCTACCGTATGCGACCCGGTCACAAAACCCAAGCCCTCTACTCCAGACTGATCAAGTGTGGTGTCGACTGTATGAGCGCCGGCCGTAAAACC
>Ga0233431_1004757_pt1 | contig 14122 bp, 10 predicted proteins | sample SI_118_April2016_FD_179867 | JGI IMG/M metagenome (GOLD analysis project Ga0233431, IMG submission 179867) | Seawater microbial communities from Saanich Inlet, British Columbia, Canada - SI_118_April2016_200_MG | ecosystem: Environmental > Aquatic > Marine > Inlet | place: Canada: British...
GGCCTGTGTACCCGATTATATACCAAGTTGACTGCGCATACCTTGTGCATCTATCTCAATCGTCTTTTGGGAAATCCAGATTTCTTGCAAATCAAAGCGCTGGCTTTCCCTAACTAGCATAAGGCCCCATTAGGAATGGAACACTCCCCACTCTCAGTGCATTTAAAATACATGGCATTAGTAATCTCGGTTTGGTCCATCCAAAACGCATCCAAATATACTGTATGAACTGGCTTTTCATCATCATCTCCATCTTCGCTACCCATTTGAAATTCTCCTGCTGGGATATAAGACATGACCATCCCGTCAGTGGGGCGTGTCCATGTATCACCTGCTTTATATTCTACTGTTGGAGAAGAGGTAATTGTAAACGTCTTTGCTGGCAGTTGAGTTGCTACTGGTGTACTTGTAGAAATAATTTTTGGGGTATTCGTAGAAGTTACCGTCGAATAGGCTAAAGGGGAATCCCCATTTTGGAATTCGGAAAGGACAAAAGAACCAACCAGCTGAGGAATGAAATAAGAAATAATGGCGAGCAGTATAACTAAAATAAAAGCATTGACTTTTACCCGCGAATCAAGATTTGATTTAGATTTCTTCGCCAAGGGAACTAAATGCAAAGAGTTATTGCTTGTTTTAGATGCTTTTCTTTGCGAAACCTTTTCTAATCGTTTGTAAAATTTTTCGGGTGGCAATGAGCCATCTTTTACATCCACATATTGAAAAGCTTCAATCGCAAGCCAGGCATCACCTTCTAATAAGAGAGGGAAAAAGGGTTTTCCTTTTCTATCTGCGCGCGCGACTTCATTTTGCACCCATTTGGATTTATAGGCATTTTCAGAAACCACAACAACAAAAGCATCGCAAGTATCCAAAGCTCTTTGAATTTCTTTGGGCCATTGAGAGCCGTAGTCGATGCGGTGATCTATCCAAACATCAAAACCTTCTTCGATGAGCTTCTTTTCGAGTTTCTCAACGTATTTTTTATCTTTGTGGCTGTAGCTGATGAAGATGTGTCCCATGTTTTGTTGCCCTACTAAATGCGATGAATTCGATAGCAAGTATTATAAGGGATAGAAAGCTATTTGAAAATTTCATATTGACAAAAATATGCTACACTTTTGCACAGGAGAAAAACTTATGGATAATATTCTCATCCTTGGCGCAGGTGGTCATGCCAAAGTTATTGTAGACATCGTAGAACTGGAAGGTAAATATAATCTAATCGGGATAATAGATCAGAATTTGGCAGAAAAAAAGCCGCTTTTAGGGTATCCGCTTTTGGGCAAAGAAGAAGATCTACCAAAGCTGATCAAAGAATACGCCATCAAGGGCATCATCATTGCCATTGGTGATAATTTTATCCGCTCAAAGGCGGCAGCGCGTCTCAAAGAGAATTATCCTGAACTTTCATTCCCCTATGCGATTCACCCCAAAACGATTATCGCCAGAGATGTAAAAATCGGGGAAGGGACGGTCATTATGGCGGGTGTTTCTGTTAACCCGGGTTCTACGATAGGCAGCTTTTGCATTCTCAACACAAATTCCATCCTTGACCACGATTCTAGCATGGGAAATTTCTCCAGCCTTGCACCGGGTGTTACTGTGGGCGGAGATTGCAAGATAGGCAATTACAGCGCAATCGGGATTGGTGCAACACTTTTACACGGTATCCAGATCGGTGAGCATAGCGTAATTGGTGCAGCCTCGTTGGTCAGTAAAGCAATCCCCTCCTATACGGTGGCTTACGGTCTCCCCGCTAAAGAAATTCGTAAGCGAAAAAAGGGCGAGAAATATCTATAAATCCCCGACCATCTCTTCCAAAATATCAGTCAATTTTCCCGCCAGTGCAGCACGGTCAAAATGCTTTTCTATATAAGTTCGTCCTGCCAAGCCCATTTTGTGACTACGCGCATCATCTTTTGCTAAACTCAAAATCGCTTCTGCCAAAGAATCCGCATCCCCTGGCTCAGCAAAAACCCCACAGCCAGCCGCATCCACCACTTCGCGGATCACCCCATCTATCGCCAAAACAACTGGTCTCCCCGCCGCCATATAATCGAAAACCTTATTCGGGTAAGTCGCCTTATACCACTCGATCGGCTTCAAAATTGCAAGGCAGGCATCCGATGCCGCTAGCGCATTTGCCATTTCATTTTTCGGCACAGAGTCGATAAAGCTCACATTTTTCAAACCCATTTTTTTTGCATCTGCTTGCAAACTCGCTTTTTCTTTCCCATCGCCAAGTAAAACGATTTGAATAGGCCGCTCCTCTATCTTTTTTGCCGCATCCAAGACAATGCCAAGATCATTTGAAAATCCATGCGCGCCCGCATAAAGCACTACAAATTTATCATTTAATAAATGGGATCGACGGAAATCTGCCCCTCGCCGGGCAGGGTCGAACATCTCGGTATCTGCCCCGTTAGGGACAAGTTCGACCCGCTTTGCTCCCAAGTCCCGCACGTGGTCAACGTACCCCGGGCTGTTGACCATCACCCTATCTGCTGCGCGGTAAAGAAATCGCTCCAGCCATTCCGATGCCCCGATCAGGATGCCGTTCTTCAGCACCCCAACCGATATAGCGAACGCAGGCCACAGGTCACGGACTTCAAAGAGGAAGGGAATCCGCTTTAAACGGGATAACGCCCAAGCCGTGATCCCCTGAAAAATCGGCGGTGATGTCCCCCAGATCAAATCCACATTTTTGACTTTTAATCCCACAAAAAAGGATGATGCCATAAATGAAAGGAAGGCAAAAACGCGATGCACAAAAGATCTATGATGTGCTTGATAAACATAGGCGCGAATGATCGTGATGCCTTCTTCAATTTGCTCTGATGATACTGAAGTGTCTGCTCCTGTAATATAGCTAACCGGGCTGGCGATGATGGTGACACGATGCCCGCGCCGAACAAGGTAGCGCGCAAGTTCATGGTGGCGGGTTCCGCCAGGTTCACTAATGGCTGCAAAGGCTTGATGGATGATTAATATGTGCATGGGTTAGGGGTTTGGCAATCAGGTAATTAGGAATCAGGAATCAGGGAATTTGAATTCGGTGGTGAATTGTACTGCATCTGATGCGGTAACTTCGAGCGCAAGCGAAAGCGCGGGGATTTTGACTCCGTAAGTCGGGGAATACCAGCCGCGGGTGGGCGGGATTTCGGCATTGCCATGAAGAAGATCTCCCGAACGAGCAAGAGTAAAGTGTGACACGTGATGAGTGATGAGTGATGAATGAAAGGTGAGTTTTATAAGACCTTGTGGCGTTTCTAAACTCATCTCTACTCTCTTATCTCTACCCTCCACTTTCCATTTTCCATCTATCAAAAGCCAGTGCAAGCAATAGGTATTTGGTAATTGGGTATTAGAGATTAGGTGGTCTTCTACGCGCCAAGCGTTTTCTTCAAAACTAACCGCGCGGCGATGGGTGACACCTAATTTACGATAACCATTATGCTCTGCAATAATGCGACTGTCAGATTTCTCAACCACACGACCACGCGACCAATCCAAATACATAAATCGGCTGGCGCGGGTCATTTGGTCTTGATTGTTGACGGTGACAGTATTATGAAACTCTGTTGCGGGGAGGGGATTGTCCCAAGGAGATTCTGCGTTGTATAGATAGGTTCCGGGGTCCAGGGCGATATTCTCTCCGCGCCACCAAAGGTCGAGATGAAGTTGGTCTGCGTGCGCGAGACGGAGATTGCCATCTGCGACGCGGAGATGTGCCCAAGTGTTAGTTACAGGTTGCAAGTTGCAAGTTGCAAGTTTGGAAGGCTCTTTTTCCTTCAACTTTGAACCTTGAACATTAAACCAAAGTCCCATTTCATCCCATGCGCCCGTATCAAAAGGTTTTTCGCCGAGAAAGGCTTCTGACACAGCATTGACGACAGGACGAAAGTCGCGGAAATCGCCATTTGCGAGAGGGAAAATATACGCGCCATCGTTTGCACCAAGATTGGGGGCATTGCCAGAGGTGGGATCGGTCAATTCTGCAAGCCAGCGCGTGGCATTGGCAAGATTCTGTTGAGCTTTTTTTGTTATCCACGAAGGACACGAAGAAGCACTAAGTTCTGTTTTTTCTTCGTAAACGTCGTGTCCCTTCGTGGTTAGAGCACTTAGCCATAATCCAAATTGCAACATCAAGCGATGATAATTGACGCTATGCTGAATATATTCCCCTTTTTCGTCAATTTGGTTCTCAAAACTCCAGTTGAGCCACTTGATGCCCAGCTTTCGCCATTTCCCTGCTTCGGGATGATCGGGCAAAGCCAACGCTGCTGTATACAATCCTGCCGCTTCGCTAGTGAGATGGTTGTTATTCTGCGAGCGAGCGTAAAGGAGCGTTGGCGTAATACGTATTGCGTGTTCCGTAACAGATTGCGTCAATCGCTCTTTTCGTTGATTCGTTGATTCGCTTGAATCACTAAAAACCTGCGCAGCCCAAACGAAAGCCATTAGCCTAAAAGCCACTTCCTGTCCATTCATCCACTGGGGTCCCATGTTGACGGGGTTGGATTCGTCGAAAATTTCAAAATAACGCCAGAAGATTTTCGCGTATTTATCGTCGCCGGTGACGTGATATGCGCGCCCGAGGGTAAAAGCCCAACCAAAGCGAGCGGGTTCCCAGATTAGTTTAAGGTCTAAGGTTGAAGATGGAAGATTGAGAATAGTATTCGGTGTTCGGTATTCAGTGGACGGGATTTGGGCTTTGTGGGTTTCGTAATCCGTCCAATGGGAAAGGGGATGATCGAAATCGAGTTTGATTTCAGTGAGTTCGCTGCCAAAGATGCGGAATTTACCATCTACGATGTGGTTGGCTTCGGTGAGGATGGTTTGGAGACCATCGCCGCCGAGAGTGGAGAGGAGTTTATCGCGAGAGGGAAGGGTGAAGAGAGTGTTCAGTTTTCGGTGGTCAGTATTCAGTTTTTGGGTTGTCGCCCAACGATAGTAGCCTGTTTTTAGCCCAAGTTTGTATAACGCAAACAACCCGACTTGGGTAAAGCCGAGTTGATGAATAATTTTTAGAAAACGTTTTGGGTGCAAAATTATCTATCCTGAAGTTCGGGCGATGAAAAATATGGAACGCGGATTCTCGCTGATTGTACGGATTTGCGCGGATTTAAAACCATTGGTTTTGATCTGCGTAAATCCGCAAAACCCGCGCAAATCTGCGTTCTATTTTATTTCGACCTTCTTCCCACTCCGCAACGACTCAACCGCTGCAAAGCTGGCTTTCGTCACGCCGATAAGGTGCTCGTAGGGAATGGGTGCTTCGCCCATTTTTACGGCATTCTCCAACGCGAGCATTTCATCTTTCCAGCCTTTGCCTTGACCGAGTCGATTTTTAATCATTTTGCGTTTGCCATTATGCACCATCTCCAGCGAACGATAGTCGTTCAGTGTAGCAACTTTGCCGCCACCGAAGACTTCAACACGCTCTTTCGGCACGGATTTGTCGCCATTTGCAAGATAATCTACAACGCCAATCGAGCCATCGGGGAAGGTGAAGGTCATGGAGACATTATCTTCGCGGTATTTGCCATTATCGGGGAGGGCAAATGCGCTCACACTAATTGGAGATTCGCCAACCAAGAAAGTCACGAAATCAATGAAGTGACAGCCTTCGCCGATGATACGTCCGCCACCCTGCTCGGGGTCATGCAGCCAATGTTTAAGCGGAATATAGCCCGCATTGATTCGATAATGGATATGGAGCGGCTCAACGCGGTCGGCGTAGAAAGCGGAGAGCTCTTTTGCCAAAGGGGCAAATCTACGATTAAAACCAGTGGTCAGTATTCCGTTATCAGTTTTCACCAACTGTTCACTGATTACTGATAACTGCTCATTATTCACTGCCAGTGGTTTTTCGACAAAGACATTTTTACCCGCTTGCAACGCCTGCACAACCAAATCGGCGTGGGTATCATGGCGCGTCAGGATCGCAACGGTGTTCACATTCTCATCGTTGATGATCTCACCCGCGCTCGAAGTGGCGTAGCTAAAACCAAATTTCTTCGCGGAGTGTTGAGCTTTCAATCCGCCTGCTGAGGCGATGCCGACCAGTTCCATGTCGGTATTTTTTAGAACAGGCAAAAGGGTGGCATTCGCATATAAACCGGCTCCAATCACGCCAAGTTTGACGCGTGATACGTGACGGGTGACCGCAGGAAACTCAACCCTGTTCCCTGCTCCCTGATTTCTGATTACCTGATTACCTGATTCCTGATAAGTCAGCAAAACCCCAATAAAGGGCTCTTCCTTTTTGCCTGTGATAATCTCATACGCTTCTTCAGCACGCTCAATTGGCAACCGATGCGTGATCAAACTTTCAACATTCAACTTGCCATTTGCCAACAACTCAACCACCGCTTCGAGATTTCGCCCTTCTGTCCAGCGGATGAAACCGATAGGATAGTCGATGCCACCCTCTTCATAAAGCGGATCATAGCGTCCGGGACCGTAGGAGCGAGAATTGACAAAGGATAGTTCTTTCTCGAAGTAAATTTTGCGAGGGAATTCCAATCCGACTGCGCCCGTTGCGACGATATTTGCGCGGTCGCGCGCGATTGAACCTGCCAACGTTACCGGATCATTGGATGGCGTATCCGCACAGATGACCACTGAATCCGCACCGCGATTAACGGTAAATGCTTGAACAGAATCTTCCGCTTGGGCGCGGGAGCAAGCTGAAAACCCGAAGGATTCGGCGAGTTCCACTCGTTTGGGATCCACATCAACGCCGATGACGCGGCATCCTGCCGCAGCCGCCAACTGCATCGTCATCAATCCTAATAAACCGATCCCGATCACAGCAACGGTCTCGCCCAGCTTCGGCTCTGCGAGACGAAATCCGTGCAAAGCAATTGCGCCGAGGGTGGCAAAAGCAGCGCTCTCAAAATCGAGTTCATCGGGAATGGGCGCAAGCAGATTGCGCGGCACGACGGCATACTCGGCGTGAGAAGCGTATCCACCGCCCGCACAAGCGACGCGCTGCCCGACGTGGAAACCATCCATATTTTCGCCGAGTTCGATGATCGTGCCCGCCGAAGAATAGCCCAACGCCATCGGCTCATCGAGCTTGTTGAAGGCGGCTTGGGCGGTGTTGAGCAGCCCTTCGCGGAGGGCTTTGTCGATGACCTGCTTGACGAGATCGGGGCGCGAGCGAGCTTTGCCAACGAGTGTTTTCTCGGCAAATTCGACGACCATCCGCTCGGTTCCGGCAGAGACAAGGGATGCAGATGTTTTAATTAACGCCATCCCCTTGCGCGGGCTGGGAACGGGGACTTCTTCGACAATGGCTTGTCCGGTTTTCAGGTTTTGGAGGAGTTGTTTCATAGGTTTTAGGATTCAATTTGAGAAGTTTAGGGTAAAACTTGCGCCCCACAGTATACCGCAAGATATAGGTTGTCGGTCAACATTCCCTCCCTTGAGCATACTTCAAAATATCTCAAAAAAACTAGTATGTGAAGTGGCTTTGATTACCCTCTGGGCCAAGCAAGATCGAAATCTTATCCCAATCTCGGAAGAGTTCCCAGCTCCAGTTTGCAAGGAGTAAGAAAATTATTAGAATGGTCAGAATTAGCACGATTTTTCCAACAAATGTTTCCTGCCATCTTCTCTTGAAAGTAGGGATGCCATCTGTCCACGCTTTTGCAGCAAACAGCGCAAGAAAAGGTATGATTGTCAGGTGAAAACGATCTTCAGCCAAGATAAAGATATGTGGCAAGATATAGATCAGTAAGAGTAGGTATAGCAAGACAGTTTTCTTGCTAAAGCGCGTAAATGCTGTTCCCAAAACAGCTGATGTTGAAAGCGCAATAAAAGGAACAAGAAAAATTATTGTTACCACAAGTAAAAGCGGCAAAGGAATATACCCCAAAAGATTATTGGAATAAAAATAAACCAGCGCACGCTTCTCAAGTCCGAAGAAAAAACCTAAGCGATTAAGTGCTAATGGCCAAATGCGTTTAGGATCAGCGCGAATAAATTTGAGTGCTAATTCTATACCTGTTTGATCCCGTTCCGCATCATCCATTATAGAAAGTAGATCAAGAGAAGCTCCAAAGGTAAATGAACCGTCGCTCGCAGGATGGTAGCCAAGATAAAGGTTATATCCCATTGATGTATCTATACCTGTCAATCTTTTATGTAGAAGGGAATTGCGAATAATCCAGGGAGCAATGAGAATAGAGATGGTCATCAACATATACACTGCATTACGTTTTTGCTTTAAAACAAACCCAACCCAAAGAAGGGCTAATCCTGCAAATGGGAGAATAACCGAGCGTGTCAATGCCGCAAGTGCTAAAAAAACACCTGCGAGCAAAGTGGGCTGCGTGGTTCTTTCTGAATCAGGGATTTTTAGTAAAAAAAAGAAAGCAGCCAGTACTAGCACGAAAAAAAGATTCTCCGTTGCTAAGCCAATAGGATAAATTAACAGCAAGGGATAAGAAGCTACAACCCACGAGGCACGAATGGAAATCTTTTCATCATCTTTATATATTTGGTGGGAAATCCAGTAGGTCAGAGGTGCCATTAAGGCATTAATACCAACCTGGACCAAACGAGCGGCAAAAAAACGTCCTGCTCCTGTGCTTGCAACAGAATAGATCAGTGCCAGGAAAGCGGGATAAAGAGGTGCTCGAAACGAAGTGGGAAGCCCACGCTCAGGATCATAGTCAATAGAAGAAAGATCAAACTCGATAAAAGGCTCTAATCTCTTTAAATCATCGTAGGCGTACCAGCGAAAACCATTACCGCTAGATAAGCTACGCGCGAGCGTATCGTATTGAAACATATCATCTAACCCAATGCCAAGGGAGCTTGTAAGCAATACGGGAACAAGACGCAGGATAAACGCAACTAAAAATATTTTGTGAGGGAAAGTTAGATTCTTTTTCATAGAAATCTATTTCACCAGCCCTTAAATAGAATCACCCAAACTACAAAGTGTTTTCCATAAAAATATTTCATACCAATAAAAAGTATCTATTCAAGCAAATAACTAATACACATAAATCTTATAGTAGATTGTGCAACTTTTCAACCTGCAAAAGCAACCTAAAAATCCTTTTTCAGGAGTATAATAAGCACAACTATTCTTTCGTTCACAAGGAGAATTCCCTTGACCGATCCCCGTGTAGAAAAATTTGCCCAAATCCTCGTCGACTACTCAGCTCGCATTGTAAAAGGCGACCGTGTCCTGCTTGAAGGCTCTCAAGCTGCGATGCCGCTGATCCGTGAACTCTATAAGCAGATCATCGAAAAAGGTGCTTACCCTGTTCCTATGGTTTGGGATTTTGCATCACAAGATGTAACCTTCTTAAAGTACGCGTCTGACGAACAGCTCGATTTTGTGCCTCCCCTACACAAAATGGCCTACGAAGAATTCGAGTCACGTATTCGCATTCATTCATCAACCAATACTCGCGCCCTGACAGGCGTAGATACAAATCGCTTGCAACGACGCGGAAAAGCACTTGGCGAAATCGTTGCCACGCAAATGAAACGTGGCGGCGCAGGCGAATTTAAATGGGTCACCACCCTTTTCCCCACCGAAGCCTATGCACAAGATGCCGAGATGAGCTTCGCAGATTACGAAGATTTCGTCTATCGTGCTTGCCACGCCACCGAAGATGATCCCATCGCTTTTTGGAATAGCGTTAGAGAAAAACAACAAGCCGCTGTAGATAGCATTCAGGGACACGACCAGGTCGTTTTGCAAGGTCCTAATGTAGATTTGACGCTCTCCATCAAAGATCGAATCTTCCTGAACTCAGCCGGTCTTTTCAATATGCCAGATGGCGAAATTTACACAGGCCCTGTCGAAAAATCAGTCAACGGCTGGGTCAAATTTACTTATCCCGCCATTTATAATGGTGTCGCAGTTGAAGGCGCAGAGCTAACTTTCAGCAACGGCAAAGTAACCAAAGCAAAAGCTGACAAAAATCAGGATTATCTGCTCAAGATGCTCGAAACCGACGCAGGCTCCCGCTATCTCGGCGAGTTCGCGATCGGCACCAACTTCGAGATCGACAAATTCACCGGTCAAATTCTCTTCGATGAAAAAATCGGCGGCTCTTTCCATATGGCGTTGGGCGCGAGCTATCCCGAGACAGGCGGCAAAAACAAAAGCGCAATCCACTGGGATATGATCTGCGATATGCGCAAAGACTCCGAAATTCTGGTAGACGGTGAACTCTATTATAAGGACGGCAACTTCGCTTTCTAGTTGAAAGTTGCAAGTTAAAAGTAAAAGGTTGGAGAGTAAATTTCTCCAACCTTTTTTATTTAATTTGGAATAAAAACTGCGCCATACTTGTTTTGGGCTTGCTACCGTTAACAAAAACGCTATCCCAACAAAAGTATTTTCCGCTAATACCTGCCAACTGCTGGGTTAACTTGAATGGCATACGCGTCAATTCCACCCCGTAAACTCACCACATTGGCCCAACCTTGAGATAATAGCCAGTTGGCCACATGGGCGCTACGTATGCCGTGATGGCAAACTACAATAACTTGCAAATCTTCGGGCGGAGCCGCGATACCGCGTTGCACCAATTGGCTAAGTGGTGCTAATTCCAAGCGAGAATCATCCCATTTAGCGCGGAGCAATTCCCACGGCTCGCGAACATCTAAAAGCACAAATTTCTCTTCAGATTTGAGCATATTCTCAAATCCCTGAACGCTGATCTCAGGGGTATTCAAGCGCGCCAGAATCCCCGCCGCACGGCTCGCATTTCTTCCGTCGTCACAAAGGCATCTTCATCCACTTCACGGATAATTTTTGCCGCTAAATTGACCCGTTTTCGCAAAACAGCAACGTTGAGCATGCTGACCATGCCGTCCTTGCCACGCGCAGAGACTTCGGTCACTGCGAAACCTTCATCACGGAGTCTTTCAGCCAATTCAGCACCACGCAGCGAGCTAATAATCTCTACGCGGACATAGCCTATGGCCATTTTTCCTTCGATCCAAACCCCTAAAACACCACCAGTAGCAAATCCTGCTGCATAACTGATGATATTTAGTGGGTTATCCAAATTGCTCAATACAGAAGTAATCGCAACAACAAAAATGACTGCTTGAAAAAATCCCAGAAGCCACGAAAGCCCCCTGCTTCCACGCATCCCAACCAAGAAACGTAAGGTGCCAAGAGCCATATCAATGACGCGCAGGACAAAGATGGTCAGAGCATAAGCCCAAGCGGGAAGTGTTAGAAGGAGTTCTTGCATTTTATTTTCCTGTAATTATGACTCTGCGAGGAGCACGTTCTTGCGACGAAGCATCTCACCACAAAAGGAGATTGCTTCGCCGATGAAACTGGCTCGCAAAAGCATTGTCAGTTTTTGAGCGGAGCGTAGCGCAAACAACGCGTGCCCTTCAGGGTAAGAGTGGCTCTTGTAAATCTCGTCCTTCGTCTATACTCCCATTCGGTCGTTCCGCTCAGGAACTATAAACTATTTCACCGCTGGTAAATACAACTGCTCCACATATTCTTTCACCATACGGCGCATGCTAAATTGCGGGGTAATTGTGCGTAAGTTGTTTTTCATCATCTTGATCCACTTTACGGGTAAATTATTTCCATCGCGGTCATAATAAAGAGGAATGATCTCGTTTTCTAAAGTGGAGTAAAGACTTTCAATATCGCCTTGATCTTGTGATTCAGTGTCGGGGGCAATATCATCGCCAATGGCCCAGCCGTTGCTGCCATTATAGGCTTCACGCCACCAACCATCGAGAACGGAGAAGTTCAGGGCACCGTTCATCGCTGCTTTCATACCAGATGTGCCAGAGGCTTCGTTAGGACGACGAGGGGTATTAAGCCAGACATCCACACCCTGAACGAGATAACGCGCTACGTTCATATCGTAATCTTCGAGAAAGACGAGACGACCGCCGTTTTCAGCTTTTTTGACGGCCCTATACACTTCCTGAATCAATTGCTTGCCCGGTTCATCCGCTGGGTGCGCTTTGCCGGCAAAGATAATTTGGAGAGGCTGATTGGGGCGATTGAGCAAGCCTAAAATACGGTCGAGTTCGTTGAGGATCAAATTTGCACGTTTATAAGTAGCGAAGCGGCGCGCAAATCCAATGGTAAGAACATAAGGTTCAAGCAATGCGCCCGAAGCGATTGCCTGCACGGGATGGAATCCGCCCTGCATCCAGCGACGACGGGTGCGTTCCATCATATAGAAAACCATTTTACGCTTGAGGTGATTGCGGACCTCCCAAAGCTCCCTATCTGGGATTTTGTCGATCTGCTCCCAGAGGCTGGGATCGTCAAGTCTGTCGAGCCAATCGACACCGAGATATTCGTTATAGAGCAAACCAAGACGGCGGGCGAGCCAAGTGGAGGTATGTACGCCATTGGTGACATAACCGATGGGGACATCTTCTTTTTTCTTATCTGGCCAGAGGAAATTCCACATGCCGCGAGCAACGCGACCGTGCAACTCTGAAACACCATTTTTACCGTCAGAATGACGCAGGGCGAGAACGCCCATGCTAAAGGTTTCTCCCCAAGATTGTTGGTTACGGGCCAGGTCTACAAATTCGTCGCGGCTGAGACCAAGTTCGGGCCACAGCGCAGCGAGGTATTTATCTATCATCCAGAGCGGGAATTCGTCGTTTCCGGCGGGGACAGGGGTATGTGTAGTGAAAACATTATTGACACGCGTTTCTTCAATGGCTTCGGCGAAAGTTTTTCCTGTTTCGACGACTTCGCGGGCGCGTTCCAAAATCTGGAATGCGGCATGTCCTTCGTTCATATGCCATACACTTGGATCATGACCCAAAGCACGCATAACACGCACACCACCTACGCCAAGCAAAACTTCTTGGGCAATACGGAAGTTAATATCGCTCCAATAAAGTCGGGAGGATAATTTGCGATCTTCGGGAGCGTTGCTTGGAACGTCAGAATCCATCAAATAAAGCGGAATACGACCGACGCGCACTTCCCATAAACGGGCAGAGACTTTGCGGTCAGGAAATTCTACGCTAACGGTTAATGGCACACCATCATCATTCATCATGGGAACGAGAGGTAGATCATCAAAGTTGAGGGGGTTGTTGAGGGCATCTTGCCAACCATCTTCTGAGATACGCTGTGAAAAATAGCCTTCGGCGTATAGAAAACCAATCCCCTTAAGTGGCAACCCTAGATCAGATGCTTCTTTGAGATGATCGCCAGCCAGCACGCCCAGGCCACCAGAGTATATGGGCAAAGTTTCATGCAAGCCAAATTCCATTGAAAAATAAGCAATGGGTTTCTTGCAGAAGCTACCCTGATTTTTATCGCACCAAGTACCCTTTTGTGCCATATAGGCATCAAAATCGGCAAAAACCTGGTCGTAATTTTCAAGATATTCACTTTTTTGTGCAGCTTCATTTAGACTAGACCGCCCTGCTTCTCGTAAAAAGAGAATCGGGTTATGTGCCAGTCTCTCCCAAAGCTCGCCATCAATATGAGAAAAAAGGCGTTGGGCTTGTGGTTGCCATGTCCACCACAGATTATAGGCAAGTTCTCCCAAACGATTGATGCGGCGAGGAAGGTCAAAGTTGTTTGGTATACGTGTTTTAAAAACAGTCATTTTCTTCTCCAAGGGCTGTTTGCAAAAACAAACAGGAAGTTCTTCAGTCAAAAACCTCGTTATCTTACCACCCTTTGAGATAGATTCAAGTTCAATTTTGATATAGAACTGGACTCAGATTTTTGCTGCCGTGCGCCGAATTCTGGAGATTTCGCGCCCCCTTTGGGCGAACTGGTTTGAAACTTTACTTGCCAAATTTGAGTTTTCTGATTGGCTAAGTATTTCGTTTGACGGCTAAAGAAGCCCTGTGATAAAATCGCTCCGCTAGTGCACCCGCTAATGCGTCGCAGTGCGCCCCCATCGTCTAGTGGTCCAGGACATGGCCCTCTCAAGGCTAAAACGGGGGTTCGAGTCCCCCTGGGGGCACTGACAGAGACCCATCCCGAACCACATCTAATAAGATGTGAGGTCGAGATGGGTTTTTTGTATAGCATGTTTTCCCCTTTTGTTTTAGACAATCATATGTCGGTAAAAACTGCTTCCTTGTACAGTGGCTATAGTATTCAATACTTGCG
>Ga0233431_1004761_pt1 | contig 14098 bp, 15 predicted proteins | sample SI_118_April2016_FD_179867 | JGI IMG/M metagenome (GOLD analysis project Ga0233431, IMG submission 179867) | Seawater microbial communities from Saanich Inlet, British Columbia, Canada - SI_118_April2016_200_MG | ecosystem: Environmental > Aquatic > Marine > Inlet | place: Canada: British...
AAACGTACTCCAAGAATTGACGCAAACCTGCCACTTTGGTATTGCACTAAACGAGGGACTTGGATGAGGGAATAAGTGGTAAACTTATTTCCGGAATAGGTGGCAGTTTTCGCCGGAATACGCACTTATGCCGAATTGCTCGCAACTGCAAGAGAGCTTAGATTAAGCCCTGATGATGCAATGCAGATATTTAAACGCATGGTATTTAATATTGTTGCGCGTAACCATGACGACCATTCTAAGAACTTTGGGTTCATGTTCGATGATCAACATCAGTGGCAATTAACTCCTGCTTACGATTTAGCCTACAGCTACAAACCAGAAAGCCATTGGGTAAATAGTCACTGGATGAAGCTCAATGGAAAACGAGACAACTTTACACGAGAAGATTTTTATAGCCTTGAAAGATTAAGCCCTATATTCAGCAAACGGAAAATTGATCGGATAATTGATGAAACTACAGAGCATGTTTCAAGATGGAATGTCTTAGCCGCTGAGCACAGTGTGCCGCATTCATTGCTCAAATTGATAGGTAATAATTTACGGCTAGCACTTTAACCGCAAGCGCTCATTTATTGAAGTATCCCCGGACGATATGGCTCAAAAACTGAAACGGTTATCAGAAGGATTATTTCTTGAGCGGTTTCCTGACCTTATTGCACCTCCAGAGCTGGAAACAAGGCTGTGGGACGAAGCTTACTTCGTAGAAACAATAGGCTGAAACAGAACCGGTCGCTAAATTCAGACGGCTAATGCCGGGGCGTTTTGTGCTTGACAACACCCCTATTTGGTTGCATAATGGTTTCATAATGAAACCATTATGAGGTGTTTATATGGCAACTGTAACGGTAAAGAATATACCAGATGAGCTTTACGACCGGCTAAAGTCAGTCGCAGAAATAAATCGGCGCTCCATCAATAGCGAGATTATCATGTGCATTGAAAATACTGTTATAAGTCGCCGAATAAATCTCGAAGAGTTGCTTGAGAATGCCCGTCAGCTCCGCCAATTGACAGCCGGACATCTGATCAGTGATGAGGGATTCAACAAGGCAAAAACAGAAGGCAGGCTATGATTGTGGTTGATACAAATGTTATCGGCTATCTCTACCTATCAAGCGAGCAATCTATTTTAGCCGAACGTGCCATAGAAAAGGACAATGAGTGGGCAGCACCGATCTTATGGCGTAGCGAATTTCGCAATGTACTATCTCTTTATATGCGAAAAGGTATCATCAAATTGGAGCAAGCTCAGCAGATAATGAATAGCGCGTTGGAATTACTAAGGGGTCGAGAATATGAGGTTCCATCATATGAGGTATTGAGGCTTACCTCAGCAAGCAAATGTTCTGCTTATGATTGTGAATTTGTCGCCACGGCAAATGACCTGAAAGTCCCTTTTGTAACTGTTGATAAGCAGCTGCTGCGTGAGTTTTCCTCGGTGGCAATATCATTAAAATCGTATAGCGAATAATTATAAGGCTGACACCAGCCAAGGCGAGTATTAACTTCAAAGCGGTGGGCGCTACTTAAAGTTCTCTGTGGAGCCGGCCCTGTATCAATCCGTGAAGCTGCACAACGTGTTGGGGGCGGTGTTAAGGCTGCCCATGGGAATGTTACCGCACCACTTAACGCTGGAGTCCTCGAACGGACGACGAACGTATCATTTTCCCATTCGAAGCTGTGAAAGTTTAGAAATGTCCTTAAAAATGGTCTTAATCGACCCGTTTTTTGCATGTAAACGGATCGATTAAGACCGAATAAACGAGTAAAATCTTCCCGATAAATGTCTACGCTCCAGCTTTGACGTTGGCTACAAGTTTATTAAACTCTTCTTCATTCAAGGTGCGCTTCAGGTCATGGCTTTCCAGTTTCACCCGTCTTAAAACTTCCATGGCTTGATCCTGCTCTAATTCCACGCCCTGTTTCTCGGCCCACAGCAGGATGTTGTCCAATCCGCTTTTCTTACCCATCAAAATCTCTGGTTTGGCGTGTCCCACGAAATCGGGATGCACCGGAAAGACCGTTGTGGGATTGGTTTCAAAGGCGTTTCTGTACCAGCCGGTCACAATCCCGCTCTCGATGTTGTATGCCCCATCCCCTATAAAGGGCCGACACGAGGGCACCTCGGTTCCGGAAAGCTCTCGCACCAGGCCGGATAACTCATTGAGTTTGCTGAAGTCGATGCCCACATCGATGCCGTACATGGTGAGCAACGCCAGTGCCGTCTCTTCCATGGGGGTGTTACCTGCACGCTCACCCAAACCCAGCACGGTGGAGTGAATCACCTCCGCCCCGGCAAGCACCGCATTGATGGTGTTGGCAACGCCCATTCCGAAGTCCATGTGGAAGTGAACCTCGATGGGTTTTTCGATCCGTTCGCGGACCTTGTTTGCAAAGAACGTGGCGGCCTGGGGAGAGAGCACCCCGAAGGTATCCACCAGGGTAAACGCATCCATGTGGCCTTCGGTGGCCACCTTTTCCACCAGGTCTAAAAGCCAGGGCAGATCAGAACGCGTGCCGTCGATGGTAAAGAACACGGTGTAAAGTCCCAGTTCCTTGGCAACCGATGTGGCCTTGATGGAAAGCTCCACCGCCTTTTCCATGGGCCAGCGATAACCCTGGGCAATCAGATGTTCGCTGGTGGGAATCTCCACGACCACGCCGTGTGCCCCGCAATCGGCGGCCAGGCGGATGTCCGGTTCCATACAACGCGAGAAGCAGAAGATCTCTGAACCCAGGTCGCGTTTGATAATCTCGCGGATGGCCGCCTCGTCGTTGGGAGAGACCGCGGGCATGCCGGCCTCAATACGGTGGACGCCCACTTCGGCCAGTTTCTCGGCAATACGGATCTTGTCGTCCTTACTGAAAATCACGCCGGCCTGCTGCTCTCCGTCGCGCAGGGTAACGTCGTGAATCCGCACCTGGGATGGCAGGTTGAATCCTTGTCTCACCTCTTCCAGGTAGTTCCACGGGCTCACAAACCAGTTATCGTTTTTCCAAGGTTGGTTCTTGTCTTGTGACATTTCATGACTCCTTTCTTTCATTACGTTATTAACCAGCTCCGCCCAGGCAGGCAGAGCGGGAAATTCAAAAACACAGGGATAAATGCCATTATCGAGCAGCTCAAAAAACGGTCCAGCCGCCGTCTATGCAAAGGGATTGACCGGTCATCAGGTCCGAGGCGGATGAGGCCAGGAAAATGGTGAGTCCCATGAGTTCTTCGGCCCTGCCCAAGCGGGCCATGGGTGTACGCCGTTTGATGAACTCCAGACGTTCAGGTTCCTCTTTCAGCACCTGTTCCACCAGGGGGGTATTGATATAGGTTGGTGAAATGGCGTTGGCCTGGATTCCGTGCGGGGCCCACTCCACGGCCATGACCCGGGTGAGGGCGTCCAGGCCGCCTTTAGAAGCGCTGTATGCGGCTTGATTGTAATAGGTGATACGGCCCATGATAGATGACATATTGATAATCTTGCCGGCGCCCCGGTCGATCATGTGCGGCGCAATGGCCCGGCCCATCAAAAACGCGCCCTTTAAGTTCACGTTCAGGACCTTGTCCCAGGCATCCCCAGAAAACTCCAGGATGGGCACGCGGTGGTTAATCCCGGCAGTGTTGCAGAGGATATCTATCCGGCCGAATCTTGTCAGCACAGCCTCCGCAGTCTCTTCGACACTCTTTTCATCGCTTATATCGAGACTGAAAGCTTCCGCCTGCACGCCGGTTCGCACCAACTCGTCCACCAGGCCCCTGCAGTCTTCGGCTTTTAGATCGCAGACAGCCACCGAAGCCCCGGCTCCGGATAACGCTCGGGATTGGGCCGATCCCAGACCGCCGGCGGCGCCGGTAACCAGGGCTGTTTTACCCTTTAAGCTGAATAGTTTTTCTATCACCTGATATCTCCCACGTGTAACGGCCAAACTATTTTTATTCACCTGTATCTCGGAGTTGAGCACAGGCCAATCTTCTTATACCGAAATTTTGTCGGTTTTGGTAGCCCCTATTAAGACCCAGGTTTCATTTTATAGCGCAAACCTTCATACCCTTGGGAATAGAGAACAACGGATTAAATATCGATGGCGGTATCGAACCCCTCCCGTATGGCCTCAAGCACCCGCCTGGGTCTTACGCAATCTCCAATCGCATAGGTCGGAATACCGATATCCCCGAGATCTTTTAATAGGCCGCACTCGGAAACGGTCCCGATGGCAAAAACAATATGATCGTAGCCTTTAATCTTCTGGGTTATTCCGGCTCTTTCAAATCTGATTTCAGATTTGCGAACCTCCTTGACGGCTGCATTTTTGATAATGTCGACATCCCCTTGGAGCAGATGATCCATCATCACTTTTTTGGCTCTCGTGCTCATGTCCGCCGCCAACTGTTCCGTCATCTCCAAAATGATTATTTTCTTATTCTGTTCCACAAGAAATTCGGCTGTCTCACATCCGACCTGGCCGCCCCCGACAATAATTATCCTGTTTCCAGGCAGACTTTCTCCATTCAAAACATCCCAAGCACTGAGCACCGGACAGTTGCCTGTCTCTATCTGCTCAACAATTCTGGATCGCCCGCCGGTACAAAATATGAGGACATCGGGCTGTGTTTCATCGATCTCCTGCCTGCCGGCTTCTTTAAACACCACATTGACCTTCAGGCTGGCCATCTGGTTTTTGTAATATTCGATCAGGCTGCAATAATCCTTCTTTCCGGGGGGTACGGAGGCGATATTCATTTGCCCGCCCAGTCTTTTGTCCTTTTCGTATAAGATGACCTCATGTCCCCTCAAGGATAAGACCCTGGCGGCCTCGAGTCCGGCGGGACCACCGCCGATGATCATGACTCTTTTTTGTTTCGCAGCTGAGGTTATGGCGAAATCCGACTCCCTTCCCACCATCGGGTTGACCTGACATGAAACATCCAACTGATCGTACATTCTGTCGTTACAGCCCATGTTGCAGGCGGTGCAGGGTCGAATTTCGTTTAACCGGCCTTCAAATGCCTTTATTGGAAGCTCCGGGTCTGCGATCAATGCACGCCCCATACTGACAAAGTCTGCTTCTCTTTTGGCCAGAATACGGTCTGCCAGAACGGGGTCGTTTAACCGGCCGACAATTCCTACGGGAATCCGGACGACTTCCTTTATGGCCTTGGACAGATGGGTTAAATAACCGGGGGGCGTCTGGGAGGGGGCCGAGATGATGTAACCGGTTTCGTGGGTCCCGGCGGAAATATCGATCGCATCGATTCCGTTTTCTTCAAGCCTTTCTGCAACATATCGGCTCTGGGTAAGATCGAAGCCGCCCTTAAGATACTCATCCCCGCATAAACGGCAGGTTATAGGAAAATCTCCTCCCAGGCGTGTTCTTATCTCACGAAGAACCTCGAGTGCAAAAAGGGTACGCCCTTCGATATCTCCTCCATATCGATCCTGCCGCGTGTTGCTAAGCGGAGATAGAAATTGATGGATCAAATACCCATGTGCCATATGAATCATAACGGCATCGTAGCCGGCCTTTTCAGCCCGGACAGCGGCCCTGCCGAAGGCTGCGACCAAGCTTTCAATCTCGTCAATGGACAAGGCTCTCGGGACCTCTCCATTGAGGCGGGGTATCGGAGACGGTGCCACAGGGATTTCACCAATGACCGATGAATGCGTTCTCCTGCCGGCGTGAGAGATTTGAACGGCTATTTTGGCCCCTGCTTTATGAACCGCATCAACAAGCCTTTTATGGCCCGGGATCATCCGGTCATCATAAATTCCGGTCATATGCTCGAATACTTTTCCGGCAGGGGCTACGGATGTGAACTCGACATTGACCAATCCGACACCGCCTTTTGCCCTTTCCGCATAGTAGGTAATGAGACGATCGGTTATCTCCCCTCTTATGGTGGCAAACCCGGTGCACATGGGCGGCATGACAATGGAATTTTTAATCTCCATCCGGTTAATCCGCACCGGAGAAGATAAACAAGGAAATAATGTTGTATTCACAGCAGCCCCTCGAATCCACTCAAAAGACACGCTCTATCAAGTGTAATTAAAATCAGAGATATCATATTCCTCATAAGCCTCTTTGAATCTATTGGCGACATCTTCATTGACACGATCAAACAGGTTGTTTCCATGTGTGTCGATATCAACGATAAATGGGCCGAAATTCTCCACTTCAAATATCCAGGTCGCCTCCAACGCCCCCAACTCGTCCAGGTTATACACATCCACCACGCGGATGACCTTTTCAGCCAGGATATTGCCGATGAGTGCTCCCCAGGCCAGATGCACACATCCGTGTGCTTTCATGGCTTTCATGGTCTGCTCCCCCATGGTGCTTTTACCGATGACGGCCCGGACATTCAGTTTTTTGATAATTTCCGGGCCCAGTTTCTCAAATCGGATACTCGAAGTGCCGAGCAGACTCACCGGGATCCACTTCTCATCCACCTGTTTCATGATGCCTCCCATATGAAGCATCACGTTGAGCTTGTCAAAATCCATGGGGGGCAGCACATCCTGTTCCACGACATCTATTTGGAATAACGATCGGCACGTATATATCAGCCCATCCAGGTTAACGACGTCTCCGATATGGAGCCGCCGGACATCCGCCTCTGAAAGCGGAAGGGTCAGCCGTTGAGTCGCCATAGGCATAGTTCCTTGCACATGGTATTTAAAATGCTGTTTTACCTGTATTCCCACCGGGGTGTATCGCTGTAGGTAATCGATCCGTCGGCATTGACCCGGGCTGCCTTCCTTCGACACAGCCAACACTGGGCATTGTATGCCACCGGCAATCCTGCGATATGGGTCGCCGCATACTCGATATGCACATCGAGAACCCCGGAATTGCCCCCCATTCCCATGGGGCCGTTTCCGGATGCGTTCACAAGCGCAACGAGCCGGTTCTCCAGTTCGGAGATCTCTTTGTCCGGATGCCGGCTCCCGATGGGTCGAAGAACGGCAGCCTGCTTTGCGAGCTTCATACACAAATCCGCCGTACCGCCGATACCGATACCGATGATATTCGGCGGGCACGTCTTTCCGGCATAAATTGAGGTTCTGATGCAGTCTAAAATAAATTTCATGATGCCCTTGGTCCCATCCATGGGAGACATCATACGATAAAAGGTCCCGGATGTTTCTGAACCGCCGCTGATCGGCACCGCAACCACTTCCATATAATCGATGTCGGGGTCAAACCGAAGTTCCAGGTGGGGTGCATAGAAACCGACATTGGTTCCCGTGTTTTTACGCGTGACCGGGTGAACCATGTTGGGTCTGAGTTTAAATGCGGCCGTTGCATCCCGGATGGCCTTTTGGCTCACCTTATACAGACTCGAAAACCCTTCCTCCAATCTCACATTTTCGCCGATCCTCACATAATATGTCGGGGCTCCGGTGTCCGGGCAGAGCAGGTGGTCTTCATTTTCAATGTAATCGACACAGTTTTTCAGGGATAATTCCAGGTTGAGCCGTGCGGTCGCATTCTCCTCGCCGGCAATCAATTCCCTCAGTTTCGACCGAACATCCGTGTTTAAAACCTTAACGGCCATGACCATGGAGTTGTACATCAGATCATATACCGTCTTACTGCTGACAAAAAGCGATTCCATTATCTTCTCCGTCTATTTCAGACGCACGGCATCCCTGCCGCCTTTATAATTTCGAGCATGACTTTCCATCGAAGATATACGGTGGGTCGGTCTGTTAAAAAATTCGCCACGGTATTATTCAAACACCGGCGTTTTACCCAGGAACTTTATCAATAAATGCAAAACGAGGCTCATGATTCGGTATTCTAATATCGGCCATTTTCTTGATCCTGGTCATGCTGTCATACGCCTGCAACGGGTCGTTGGTAATCCCCGGGCAAAGAAATTCCATCCGGTCCGCAAGGGCTTCCGGAACCTCCCAGTTTAGATCCGTGGTGTCAGTGCCGTCGATAATCGCGACCCCCTCGGCCGTATCCACAACAACGGACTGTCCTCCGGCAGTATGGCCCGGGGTGAATATCACCTGCAAGCCGTCTTCAACCTGGTAATCGCCACTGACAGGTTCCCAGTTTAATGTATCGAGAAACACCTCGGGGCAGGGTCTCGGGTCAAGCGATGGCGGCGGCGGGTTCCGATGATATTCCAACTCTTTTTCCTGCACTAAAAATTTAGCGTTACAGAATTTAGGTGCCAGCGGAATATGATCGATATGGCAGTGGGTCTGAATGACCAGATCGATATCTTCGGGCGTGAGCCCATGCTTGGCCAGACCGTCCTCGAGTGTCTGTATGTGTACCGCACCGGCACTTAAGCCGGGAACGTTGGCCTTTTTCAACATATCGGCGGTCATTCCCGAATCGACCACGATATTCTGCCGGGTTCCCTTAATATACCATACATATACGACATCCATTGCGGTTTCTCCGGCATACGCACCGTACCGGTAGATTTGCTGATGTATCGATCTGGACAGCAACATCAGGGGAATCGGATGTACTGTAAGTGTTGCCATTGTTTCTCCTTTTTCTATTAATCCTTGATTTTGAATACCTTACCCAACTGCTCAAAAGCCGCTTTCCGGGTTTTTTCATCCGGCCTTGCATATACCCCGATTCTTCTGGACGGTTCGATGCCGATCTTTTTTAAATCGACCAGCATTTCAGCGGTCTTGATGGCCACGGATATGGTGTCGAGCACCAGCGCATCATTGATGGTTGTCAAGCCGGCTCTAAGGGCGAGTGTCGTGAGAAATGCCGGAGCCGGAATAATGACCGAAGCCCCGTCATCGACGGCTTTTTCTGCCACTGCCTTAAAATTTTTCAGGAGTGGCTCCGGGTCTGTGAGTGCCATTGCGATTTCCTCTTCAGAGGCCGGATAGATGTATGGGCCTTGGAGGTATTTATTGGCCACCCCATATTTTTCAGCCAGCTTTTTATAGATCTCAAAAAAAGCGCTCGAACTTGTCACGACGGCAAACAGATTCCCCATCATCATGGCTAAATGATACCCGGCTTCACTGATTCCTACAACCGGGATATCGACCATCGACTTTCCTTCCTCCATGGCGTTATCCAGGGTGCACCCGATAACAAAAGCGTCGTATCCTTCCCGTTCCGCCCGCAGCATATTGTTTAAGGATTGAATGTTCTGGAAATATTGCAGGGCCTTCTGGTTTTCGATATCCCTCACCATTACCTCAATGCCTTCCACGTGCACCTCGGTATCCGGCCGGACAATATTATTGCACTGTTCCTCCAATGTTTTACCATATTCCTCAAAAACCGGTTCATAACCGTATGAGCTTGAGCTCTGATACCAGATTTTCATAATCCTTTCCTTTCTATAATTGTTATAAAGACAAATTTAAAAATAATTCCCTAATTGAGCCAAGGCTCTATTAGAGAGCGGTCAGCAATCAGTTTTCAGCCGGAGGCGGATCAGCTTTGGCTGAATATTGAAAGCTTTTCATCTCTTTCATGCAATCATTGTCTACAAACCCAAAAGGCCGGGAAGAAACAGAGAAATGGCCGGAATATAAGTAATGGCTAGTAAAATTATGAACAGAATAAGCATGGTAGGCAATACCGCCTTTGAAACGAAAATCAAGCTTTCTTTTGTCAATGCCATAATTAAATAGAGATTGATGCCCACCGGGGGGGTAATATAACCGATTCCGAGATTAACGATAAATATAATGGCGAAATGGGTCAGGTTGATACCGTATTCCGGGACAATGACCACAAATATCGGCATCAGTATCAACATGGCGGACATAATTTCCAAAACGCAACCGACCAGAAGAAGAAAAACATTGATCAACATCAGGAAATAGATGGGATTCTCGCTGAAATTAACAATAGCATCTGCAATGTTCATTGCAATTTGCTGAAATGTGACATAATCGGCTAAAGCGGATGCGCCGGCAACCAGCAGCAATATCGTCGCCACGGTAATCCCGCTTCTCAGGAAAATTTTAGGGCAGTCCCTCCATTTCAATTCCTTGTAAATAAACAGTTCGACGAACAGGGCATAGGCAGCTGCCACACCGGCGGCTTCTGATGCGGTGCAGAAGCCCGAGACGATACCCACGTAAATAATAAGCGGTGTCAAAAGCGCCCAAAAGGCTTCCTTAAAACTGATCGCTATTTCTTTAAATCTGGGGAATTCGATCTTCTCTAAATCAAACTTTCTTGACACGATAAAACTGTATAACGAAAGTGAAAAAACAATCAGGACGCCCGGAAGGAATCCGGCCACAAACAGTCTTGCGATGGAGTCGTTGGTAATACCCGCGATAACAAGCATGGGAATACTCGGAGGAATGATAATTGCCAACAGGGGGGAAGACGTCATCAGGCCGATGGTGAACTGTTTGGGGTACTTCTTCTCCTGCAGCGCCGGTATCATAAAATTGGATATCGATGCAATGGCCGCCAAATCGGAACCGGAAAGGGCGCCAAAAAGGCCGTGGGCGCAAATGCCGCTTATGGATAATCCGCCCCGGATAAATCCCACCAGTTTATTGGTAAAATTAATCAGGCGGGTGACAATCCCGCCATGGGATATGATGTTTCCGGCCAAAATAAAGAACAGAATTGCGCTGAATGCAAAATTATCCAGCTTTATGATCATGGTTTGACCCAGGATAATCAGATCGATATCCGTAAAAAACGCAAAGCCCACAAAGGTCGCTAACATCAGCGCCATCCCGATGGGAACGGTGGTCAGCAACAATGCGATTCCGACAATGGCGACGATGAAGTCCATATTCATTTTAACTTGAATCTCCTTTGGGGGCGAATGACTCCGGGTTTACGACAAGCCCCTTTGATCGGTGAGAGATTATCCGCGTACCGTCTCTTATCAACTCCCGGTTTGTCGGTGTTTGAATCAGATTCGATTATTCCATACTGTTTATCGATTGTTCTCTTTTTGGAGCTTTTTATTATGAAGTTCCTCGATGATTCCGAAAATATAGTGAAACAGCAACAACGCGCCCCCAATGGGCAAAATGCTATACACGATGTAAATCGGCACTTCCAACGTTATGGCGATCTGGCCCGACTCCATCAAACTTTTGACGAATTCGGCGCCAAGGATGATTAAGATGGTTGAAAAAACCATCCCCAGCAGGATAGATACTTTTCTCAGGATTGGTTTGGTCGCCGGAAAAAAAGTGGGAACGAGGTCCACGGAAATATGGGACCCATCCCGGACGGCAACGGATGCCCCCACATAAACGATGAGTATGATGAGGTATCTGATCAGTTCCTCAGGCCAGCCCAGGGGAAAATTAAAAAGGTATCGAAAAGTGACCTGGGTGCAGCACAAGACAAGCGTCACCGCCACTGAAACGATAATGATGTAACACTCGATCCTCTCTAACAAACGAACCGCTTTTTGCAGCTTTTCCATTGTAAAACAGCCCTCACCTCAGCAACACTTACCTGCCAATGCGTATAGGAGAGCCCGTTTTATCCGGGCTCTCCTTAAAACGATTCTATCCTCTAGTTTCCCAACACTTCGTCCGCATACGGAAACTCCAGCAACTCGTAGGTCCGCTTCACAAGGTCTCTCCCGATTCTATCGAGATACTTTTTATGAATGGGCAAACCCAATTTTATAAACGGCTTCTTCTGTTCGTCCGTAAGCGAAATGATCTCTATTCCCTTTTTCTTGAAGTCTTTTACCGCCTGCTGTTCCCTTCTGATGACAAGAATCCTTTCCAGAAGGGCAATATCCTGTACCGTATCGTAAATAAATCCCTGAACATCTTCGGGCAGGCCGTCGAACCATTTTTTGTTCGTGAATACGAAATTCATACCGTACACATGGCTGGTCTGGGTAACGTATTTGGTCACTTCATACATTTTGGTCGCCCAGATCGGCTCGATGGACATGTCCAGGCCATCGACGACCCCGCGTTTCAAAGCCTCGTAGACCTCAACCCACGGAACGGCTGTCGGCTCGATCCCCATGGACCGGATGATTTCCAGCTGCACGGGTGATTCGGCAACCCTCAGCTTGATTCCTTTAAGGTCAGCCGGTGTCCGAATCGGTTTGCTCCCCGCCATCGTAAAGCGGCCGAATTTAAGAAAGCCTAAATTTTTCATCCCCTTGGATTCAAACGCCTGGGCAACTTCCTGGGCCATGGGGCTGTTAAAAAATTTCTCGACCTTTTCGTCCGTGTCGAGCAGAAACGGCAGGAGACCCAATGCCGCTTTGTCATCAAATCCGCTCATCACCTGAAAACTGTTGATCGTCAGATGAATGGCGCCGGCTCTCAGCTTATTGATCAGCTCCATCTCTCCTCCCAGCTGAGCACTGCTGTAGGACCTGACTTTCAATTGGCCGTCGGCAAGTCCCCGCCTGCGAAGTTCGTTGGCAATCCATTCAGGGGCATACCCGTTCGTCACCCCGTTTCCGAATGGAGATGCTATTTTCATCTCTATTACTTTTTTTGCGGCATTACCGTCTGAAGATAAGATAGAAAAGTTCACGACCATGGCAAGTACAAAAAACCCGACAAGTAATTTTTTCATCTTCCGCCTCCCTTTTTTTTCTTCTATGGTGATTTACGGTTTTTCCCGAAAACATACGTTAACGGAACCCATTGATTGAAGCCCTGTGATTAAAAAGTTGCTGCGTGTTTACTATCCCATCCATGACCCGCCATTCACATCGATGGTAGCGCCTGTGATATAACCGCTGAATTCAGATGCCAACAGCAATGCAACACCTGTGAGATCTTCGGTTCTGCCGTAACGACCGATCATATAATCACTTAACTTTTTTTCACCTCCTTTAATCGTGTCTTTGGTCATGTCCGTTTCGATAATCCCCGGGGCGATTGCATTAACGGTTATTCCAAAAGACCCCAGCTCCCGAGCCAGCGACATGGTGAGCCCGAGGATTCCCGCCTTTGCAGCGGCATAATGCGCGTGCCCCTTGGACCCCTGCCTGCCGGCACGGGAGGAGACACTGATGATTCTACCGCTTCTTTGATCCATCATGGTTTTTGCAACCGCTTTGGAACAGTTAAACGCACCTTTCAAATGTACCCCGATGACGCGATCCCATTCCTCTTCCAACATATCCGCAACCAATGATTCCGGATAAATGCCTGCATTATTCACCAGAATATCGATATGACCATACTGCCCAAGAGCTTTCCGGATGGCGGCATTGACCTGGCTGCTCACCGCCACATCGACTTTTAGCGCCATGCCCTCAGCCCCCAGCTGGGTGACTTCATCAATCACGTTTTGAGCCGCCTCCACATCGATATCCAAAGCGACAAGGGTTGCACCATGTTCGGCGTATGCCAAACCGATTTTTCGACCGATCCCCTTGGCAGCTCCCGTTACAACCGCAACCTTACCCGTTAAATCGATTTTCATAATAAACTCCAAGCCGAATCCATCAAAATTATATCACCGTAAAGTAAACCGTGTGCATTTGATTACCGAAGAACAGCCGAATCTTACTCCCATTTTAAGGGCTGTATGCCGTCAGATACCCTGGCTTCATTAATATGTTTTTTTATGCCTTCCTTTAAAGGGGTGTATTTGAATTTGAATTCTTTTTCGAAACGGGATCGGTCTATTAAATAGATCAGAGGAATCTCTTTATCAGCAGGCTGAAATACGATTTCGGCGGAAGGGAGCAACTCGCGCACCCTTTTTCCCAATTCATCCAGCGTCACCGTATCCCCGCCGGACAAATATATTAGATGCTCAACATCTTTTGTAAGGGTCAGACGGCAGAACATTTCAGCGGCATCATCCACGTAGACGATATTGCATTTTTGCCCGGGCGGATAATGGAAAACGACCTTTTGACCGACAGCCGGTTTTGAAGCAAAATCACTCGACCAGGTTGTCAGCCCTCTCTCGCGCCCGTGCCCATAAACGATGCTGACCCTCAGTCCGACAATCTCCATTTCAAAGTTTTCCGAATATTTTTGGGCCATATACCTTACATTTCGCACGACCTGGCATGATTTTTTGAGATTAAAGGTGCAGTGCCCATATGTATCTTAATATGCTGATATACGGGCATAAAAATAAATCTAGACTTTGCCCCTTTAATTGTTTTATAATA
>Ga0233431_1004762_pt1 | contig 14095 bp, 14 predicted proteins | sample SI_118_April2016_FD_179867 | JGI IMG/M metagenome (GOLD analysis project Ga0233431, IMG submission 179867) | Seawater microbial communities from Saanich Inlet, British Columbia, Canada - SI_118_April2016_200_MG | ecosystem: Environmental > Aquatic > Marine > Inlet | place: Canada: British...
TTACGAGGTTATAGAGACCAAACGAACAGGCATGCCCGTTCTAAAGAAATCCGCTTAATAAGCGAATTAAACAAGCCAGCCTGAGATTGAGATTTATCTCAACTGAGGCTGGTTTTGTATTTATTGATCGGATTTGAGAGAAGAAAGAAGGGCGTTGAGCCTAGAGATTAGTTTGTTTTGAGCGGACTTGGATTTGAGTTTCTTTTGAAGTTTGGCGAGAATTGCTTGGCGTCGTGATTCTGCGTAGAAGGAGCCACCCTTCATGGGATAAAGATTTTCGAGTTTGGTTTGTTTAGGATCAAGGCCAAGAAGGCTGTAGAGTTCGAGACTAACAATGCTCCGAGTAATACTAAGAACACCATATTTGCGAATACGTCGAAAAGAGAATGTCCAGATGGGATCACGGGCGAAAACTGCTTTGAAATTGAGTTTGGTGGCAGTCTGGATAATTGATTTTCCTTCGGCATAGTTAACTGATTCATCAAAACCATTGATTGCATTGAAGCATTTTCGAGAAACAACAAACATTGCTTCTAAGAGGTAGGTGGGTTTGAGATTATTTTGGAGTTCGAAGAAGAGATTGATGGTAGAAGCAATAGAGAGATTGAGGGGTGAAATGAGATCGGGTTGGAAGCGAGAAGTGAGAAGATCGACGCCTGATTCTTCCCAGCGATACTTGATACCCGAGAGGAAGTTGGGAGGAATACGATTGTCAGCATCCATAAAAACAAGTGTGGCAGCACGGGATTTTTTGGCGCCAAGATTGCGTTGTGTGCAGACTTGGCGGATATCTGAGTTGATTATCTTGAGTGAGGGGAGTTTGGCAGCCAGCTTGGTGGCTTTGGCAACGGTTTTGTCCTCTGAATGACCGTCGGCAATAATAACCTCGAAGTCTTGGTAGGTTTGTTTGGAAAGATCAGTGAGGAGATTGGGAAGGTATTTCTGTTCGTTAAGAGTGGGAATGATGATGGAGAAAAACGGTTTTTTTGCCATAGATGCATTATACTAGTCGAGATGATAAATAAACAATTGATCTGGGACAACTTGAGTGAGGTGATGGATCCAGAACTGGACGTGGATATAGTGAGTTTGGGTCTAATATATGAGGTGATTGTGAAAGGGGAGATCGTGAAGATCGTGATGACGCTGACGACACCGGGGTGCCCGCTAGCGGGAGTGATTGATAGAATGGTCAAAGAAGCTGCTGCGAGCGTGGAGGGAGTGGAGGAGGAGAATGTGGAGACAGAGCTCGTGTGGGATCCTCCATGGATCCAGGCAATGATGTCGGAAGAGGCAAGGTTACGACTAGGATTTTTATGAAAATAATTGTTGGGAGTACCAATCCAGTGAAAGTAAATGCGGTTAGGAGTGTGTGTGAGGAGATTTGGGATGAAGTAGAAGTTGTGGGGGTGAAGATAGAGTCGGGAGTAGATGAGCAACCTCGGAGTGATGAAGAGACCTTGCGTGGTGCGAGAAATAGAGCTCAAGGTGTTATTGGGGTAGCTGAGTACGGAGTGGGGCTGGAGGGCGGGGTGTATGAACAGGATGGCAAGCTGATGGAGACTGCATGGTGTGTGGTGGTTGGTAAAGATGGGCAGGAGGGAATCGGAGGAGGGCTTAAGTTTGAGTTGCCGCCAGTCGTGGCTGAAAAGATTAGGGCGGGGGGTGAGTTGGGGCCTGTGATGGCAGAGCTACTTAAGCGGAAGGATGTAAAAAAGCAGGAGGGGGCTGTGGGAGTGTTGACTAAGAACGGGGTGACAAGGACTGGGGCATATAAGCAATTGGTTTGGCTGGCAATGATTAAGTTTGTCAGTCCAGAATGGTGGAGGTAGAATAGGATGATGTTAATACCAATATTGAGCGCAATTAGTCGAGAGGAAGCAAGAAAGAATCTCGATGAGCTTAAGTTAATTAATAAGCGAGTAAGAATCGAAGTGGCGGATGGGCAGTTTGTGGATGAGTTGACAGTGGGTCCAAGCGACTTTGTGGAGGAGGATTTTGGCTCAATGAAAGTTGAGTATCACCTGATGGTGGACGATCCAACAGAGTGGATTAGAGAGTGTGTGGAGTCAGGTGCCTCGATAATCATTGGGCAGATAGAGAGAATGGGGTCACAAGCTTTGTTTATTGATGATGTGGAGGAGAATGAGGGGGTGAAGGCGGGAATAGCTCTCGAGTACGGGACGCCTGTTGAGGAGATTGAGAGAGATACGCTGACGAGATTGCAGCTGATCCAGCTTAATTATGATGTAGGGAAGAAAGATGAGATTAGTGAGAAAGCAAGTAAGTTGAGAGAAAAATATCAAGGAGAGATCTGGCTGAAGGAGAAAGGCCAGTCAGTGAGTGAGCTCTTTGTGTTAGACTAATAAGGATGGATACCCCCCTTTGCATAAAGCTACGGAGGGGTTGCGCAGTGTTTGTAAATTAGGAATAATGAGCTTATGAATAACTATGATGTGGTGACAGTGGGATCGGCGTCACTCGACATTTTTATGAAGAGTGATAAATTCCGAGTGATGAAGACTGGTGAGGTGCCCGGAGGAGTGGCGATGTGTGAAGTTTATGGTGGGAAGATGGAGGTAGAAGAAGTGCTCATGACATCGGGAGGTGGAGGAACAAACTCGGCGGTGAGCCTGGCAAAAAAAGAACTAAAGACTGCAACTGTGATTGAGATGGGGAATGATCCGCAGGCACTGATCGTTCATCGAGATCTGGAGTCGGTGGGGGTGGAGACAAGGTTTATTGTGCAAGAACCAGATGAGACGACGGCGATCTCGGTGATCTTGATTGCTGGGGATGGGGGCAGGAGTATTATGGTCCACAGGGGAGCAGCAGCGATGCTGACGAAGCGTGATATGCCACTGGATGAGTTGGATACTCGATGGTTACATATTACGAGTCTAGGGGGGAATATAGAGCTATTGGAAACTCTTCTAAAGTGGGCAAAGACTAAGAAGGTAAGAGTGTCTTTTAACCCTGGAATGAAAGAGATTAATAAGAAAGAAAAATTGCGGAGACTTTTGCCAATGGTGGAGGTGCTATTTCTTAATCGAGAAGAGGCAGGGGCGCTGTGGGAGCTGGACGTAATGGATGAGAAGATCTGGAAGGATGGTCTTATGCCGAGTGAGTCTATGGTCACTGTGATTACGGATTCTTCGCGTGGAGGGAAGGTGATTGAGAAAGGGAAGGTGAAGTATTGGAGAGGGACAAAGATTAAGAAGGTGGTGGATACGACGGGGGCGGGGGATGCGTTTGCGAGTGGGTATGTGGCGGCACTTCTGTATGGTCATAATTATGAGAAAGCTATTGAGTGGGGGAAGAAGAATGCGGTGAGTGTGGTTAAGCATGTGGGGGCAAAAAAAGGATTGCTGACGTTAGCGGAGATTAATAAATAATATCTTTGTCGTAAAATATTTCCTCTCATCACCGACATCCTCAGTAAGCAGAAATTATTAACTCCGGTACTACTTGATTTACTGGATGAGTAGCGTTCGACCGTTAGGAGAATACTCTACACTTGCTCTCTAACTACTCCCCAGTCACGCCAGCCTGATGCACAGGTCACTACGTGACTTGTTGTATGCATCAAGCGTAGGTCGTACTAATTTTACTTACATGAGTCTGCTGGGGCGATGAATGATTAAATGGTTTTGATGTGACTGCGGATGATGTCGGCAGAGTTAATTAGCTCTTGTTTTTCTTGCATGGTGAGGGGGAGTTCGACTGGGTGGATGACCCCGTTTCTTCCGAGGATGCATGGGAGGGATAGGGCGACGTTTTTGAGTCCATATTCACCAGTGAGCGTGGTGCTGAGGGGGATGACTTTTTTCTTATCGTGTTTGATGACATCGATGATGTGGGTGAGTGCGGAGCTGATGCCGTAGTATGTTGCGCCCTTACCTTCGATGATTTTGTAGGCATCTTTGCGAGTTTCTTCTAGCGCCCAAGCAAATTGGTCAGGAGAGAACTCTGGGAAAGAAAGGAGTGGTTTGCCACCGATGGTGGCGGTGGAGGAGGGAGCGAATGAGGAGTCGCCGTGTTCGCCGAGGATGTAAGCATGAATACTAGTGGGGCTAATATCAAGTAGTTTGGCAAGGTGAGTTCTGTAACGGGCGGTGTCCAAGATGGTGCCAGAGCCAAAGACTCTTCCTGCTGGTAAGCCTGCTAGTTGAGTAGCTCGATAGGTCATGACGTCCAGAGGGTTACTAACCATTAGGATGAGGGTGTTGGGGGCATGCTTGACTATCTGGGGGATGAGCTTGTCGACTACTTTGCAGTTATCTTTGTTAAGATCGAGACGAGTTTGACCTGGCTTTTGACCACATCCAGCCGTGAAGATGACGAGATCGGTGCCGCGAAGGTCAGCGTAGTTGTCGGTGGCAATGATTTGAGTGTTTTGGTAAAAAGGGGATCCATGAACGAGGTCATACATTTCACCCTCGGCTTTTTTGAGATCGCGACTGACGAGAATTAGTTTGGTGGCGAGGCCACGAAGCAGAGTGGCATAGGCGGTAGTGACACCGACTTTGCCAAGACCGACGATTGCGACTTGGAAGTTCTCTTGGGCAGGCATGAGGTTAGTGTATCAGCATATCGGCGTGTCTGCTAGTCAGTCAGTCAGTCAGTGTGTCGGTGGAGAGGTGATCTTGTGATACGATAATAGACGTGCAAAACAAGATATTTCAGATCGCAATAGATGGGCCGGTAGGGGCGGGAAAGAGTACAGTGGCGAAGCTTGTGGCAGATAAGCTAGGAATCGTCTATGTGGATACGGGAGCGATGTACCGAGCAGTGGGGCTGTATATGAAGACTCAGGGAATGGATTGGCATGATGAAGGTGGAGTTAGTGAATTGTTAGAAAAAGTAGAGATTAGTCTTGAGCCACCAAATGGAGAGAAAAAGGATGGAAGGAATGTGACGGTGTTACTCAATGGAGTGGACGTGAGTTGGGAAATCAGAAAAGCAGATATGGGAGAGGGAGCAAGCGTGGTCTCTCAGTACAAAGCAGTGAGAGAAAAATTAGTTAGTTTGCAAAGAGAAATGGCAAAGGGAATGTCGGTGATAATGGAAGGGAGAGATATAGGAACAAAAGTTTTGCCCAATGCCAAGCTCAAGATTTACTTGGATGCAAAGCCAATCGAGAGAGCTAAGCGTAAGAAGGATCAGATGGCCAAGGGGGGTGAGGAGATTACACTTGAAGAAGCTGAAAAAGATGTTGATACTCGAGATAATAGAGAGATGAATCGAGAGATTGATCCACTCCGACCAGCAGATAATGCCTGGATATTTGATACGACGGGGTTGCCTGTGGAGCAAGTTGTGAGTAGAATAGCCGAGAAAGTCTAAACAAGAAAGAAGTATTATGACAACTGGATTCCAGATTGCGATTGATGGGCCGGTGGCGGCAGGTAAGAGCAGTGTGGCCAGAGAGCTTGCTCGAACTACGGGATTTGTTTATGTGGATACGGGAGCGATGTATAGGGCCGTGACACTGATGGCGATTAGAAATGAGATAGAACTATCTGACGAGGATGCGCTTAGTCAATTAGTAAGGCGAATTGAGATTGATGTAAGAAGTCCAGAAGGAGATGAGAAGGATGGTCGGCTGAGCACGGTGCTAGTGGACGGCGAGGACGTGAGTTGGGAAATAAGGGAGGCCAAAATTAGTGCGGTGGTGGCAGAAGTAGCCTCAAAGCCTAGGGTGCGTGAGGTGTTGGTGCCCGTGCAAAGGAGAATTGCGCTAGGAAAGGATGTGGTGATGGAGGGGAGAGATATAACATATATAGTGTTACCTGACGCTGAACTGAAGATTTATTTGAGCGCGAGGGAAGATGTGCGAGTTGAGAGGTATCATTCGATGCTTGTTAATAAGAACAAGGATGTGACTCATGATTATGCAAGAAAAATTTTGAGAGAAAGAGATGAGTTGGATGCGACGCGTGAGGCGAGTCCGCTGAGAATCGTGCCTGGTGCGTGGGAACTAGATACTAGTGAGTTGACAATTAAGGGAGTGGTCGAGAAGATAGTACAGAGAATAGAAGAGATAAAAGAAGAAGAAAAATGAAAAAAATAATCGAGGAAAAGCCAGATTTTTCTGCGAAAGAGAATAAATCAAAGGATAAAAAAAAGAACCCCACTTCGCCTAAAGGCTCCGCAGGGGCACGGAAGGCGGTAAAGAAGAGGAAGAAAGCTAAAAAACAAGACAAGATGGCGAGGTGGAGCGGGATGATTCTTTTTGTAATTTTATTATTGGTTGGATTTTTGATGTGGGTGGCGGGAGAGGTAAAGACTTCGACGTCTGTAACTCCTGTGAGTAGAGAGCGGGGGGTAGAGACTCAGTCGCGAGTGGTTCCGAGTGGGCAGGGAGTGGAAATCGGGAGTGAGAGAGTGGTAATTGAGTAATTGAGAATCATATAATTTGCGAGTAATCTGAGTAGGTGTAATTTTGCTGGCGAGAACTCTCTTTAGGAAAAATATCACTCGACCGTTGCACTTGCTCGTAACATTTTTCTTAATAGGTTCGGGCTACTCACGTAAACCTGACTTTCAGGTTGCTTTGCAACTTGTGAGACTGCACAAAACTAACCCACTCAATTACTGTGTATAAATTATAAGATTTCACCTTCTGGCTCTGGATTGCAGTTGATGTGGGGTTCCGTGCCTGGAACGAAGTAGTCGTAGTGGGGAATATCAGTGCAGGAGAGATTGACTTTGATTAAGTTAGCGGGAGGGGAGAAGGTGTGAGGAGGTGAGTCGGTGAGGAGAGATTGGAAGGTTGTATTCCAAATTGGAGAGGCACCTGTTATGCCAGAGGCGACACTACTCATCGAGGTGTTGTCGTTGTTGCCAACCCAGATTCCCACAACATAATCTGAGGTATATCCAATCGTCCAGTTGTCACGCAGATCGTTACTGGTGCCAGTCTTAACGGCGACCTGATGTCCTGGAATATTGAGGACTGAGCGATAACCAAAAGCTGGAGAGCGAGCTTGGTTGTCGGAGAGGATGTTGCTGAGTTGATATGCAACTCCTGGGGAGATAATTTGCTTGGGTTGGGGGGAAGGGAGTGGGGGGAGGGTGGTGTGGTTGGTGGTACTGAGGATGGCGTGGGTGGGGAAGTAGGAGCCTCCACGAGCGAGAGTGGCATAGGTGTTGGTGAGCTCTAGTAGTGTCACGTCTCCGCCACCGAGCGTGAGGGCGAGGCCATATTGGGACGAATCATCCCATGTTGTGATGCCTAGATTCTTGCCGAGGGTAACAAGGCGATCTACCCCTAAGCTGTTGAGAAGTTTGATAGCCGGAATGTTGTAGGAACTGGCAAGTGCAGTGCGCAGAGTAACTGAGCCATGGAACTTGCCATCATAGTTTTTGGGGCAGTATGGAGCCTGGCCTCTACTATTAAAACAGATTGGAGAGTCATCTATGCGAGTAGAGGGGGTGAGGCCGCTACCGAGCGCGAGAGCATAGGTGAGGGGTTTGATGGAGCTGCCGGGTTGACGCTGACTAATGGTGATGTTGACCTGTCCATCATGTTCAGTGTCAAAGAAGTCGCGTGAACCTGCCATGGCAAGAATCTCACCGGTAAGAGGATCGAGGATTAGTCCTGCACCGTTACTGACATTAAGATGTTTGAGCTGGGCTACCTCCGAAGAGATATTTTTCTCGAGCATTTTTTGGAGGGAGAGATCGAGAGTGGTGATAACTTCGATACCACCACGGTGGACCATGTTTTCGCCGAACTTTTGGACGAGTAGATCTTGAACATACATCACAAAGTGAGGAGCAAAAATTCCGTTTCCCTTGCTGCGGAAAGTGAGAGGAGTTTCTTTTGCCATATTTACTTCTTCAATGGAGATATATCCCTCCCCGCGCATGCGATCTAAGACCTGATCTTGTCTGTGTTTGGCTAGGTACGGATTGACGCCAAAGGGAGAGAGGGTCGTGGGGGCAATCGGGAGTCCAGCAAGGAGAGTAGACTCTGCGAGGTTGAGGTCGGAGCTTGATTTGTCAAAGTAGTAGCGAGCTCCTTCTTCGATACCATATGCAGTTCCGCCGTATGGGACGTAGTTGAAGTAGAGTTCGAGAATCTCATCTTTTGTGTAGATTGTCTCGATCCAGAGGGCGAGGATGGCCTCCTTGAGTTTGCGGGTGAGGGTGCGTTCGGGGGTGAGAAGGGCGTTTTTGACTAGCTGTTGAGTGATAGTGCTGCCACCTTGGAGTGAGGTGCAGGACTGGATTCTAAGGGAGCAGGTGGTGTTGCTATAGAATGCTCGGATGATTGCGGTTGGGCTTATGCCGAGATGATGGTAGAAGGATTTGTCTTCGGCGGCGATGGTGGCGTTTACTAGATGATTGGGTAGATCTTCTAGGTTGATGAGGGTGCGGTTCTCGTCACGGTAGATTTGGTAGAGAAGAATGTGGTTGCGATCGTAGATCTTGGTGGAGAGAGCAGGGAGTGAGGTGGAGAGGGTGTGGGGATCGGGGAGATCGCGGAGGATGAGTTGATAGAAGGTGAGGCCTATTATAATAATAACGAAAGAGAGAAGGGTGAATAGGGGTTGGGTGAGGCGGAAATTCGGTCGGGAAAATCTTGGAAGAGTAATTTTGGGGAAGTGTAAGGGGAATCCAATTAGATCTGACCTTTTTGGGCGGCTTTTTCCGACAAGGACAGTCCTTTCGCCGGCTGGCGAGCCCTTCTTGGCTTGCAGCCAGGAATTCCTGTTAAGGACTGTCCTTAGACGCTTTGGGATGTTGAGTAGCTGATGAACAAAGACTTTGATCAAATGAAGGTAAGAAATAAAAAAGACCCCTAAGATTGTGAACAGAAAAAAGATTGGTTTACCAAGTAATTCAAGTAGGTGAAGTGGGTTAGTTTGCTTAGTTGAATTATGGTCTGGCACAAGGCTATTTTAGCCTGAAAATGAAGATATGTTAAGGGGTGTTAAGTGAGCGAATAGTTGACCAGAGATTAGGGTTGTCTCCCTCGTATCCAAGAGCCCAGATTGCGATGCCACCGAGTCCGGCGGATTTGACGAGTTCTAGTTTGAGTCTAATTGAGTCAACAGATTCATAGTAGATCTGTGAGATAATCTCGTTATCTTCGTCTCGCCTGATTGCGTAAGGAGTGAGTGAGTTGTGATCCCACAATAATTCGAGAGTGTTCTCATCAACTAACTCTTGAATGCGTTCGAGGGAGGCGACGGCTGCTCTAGTATCAGAGGGGGAGTATTTCATGTTGGAGTCTGTGTCCCATTCGTAGCCGTAGAAAGGGATCCCGAGGAGAATCTGACGACTATCAACGAGCTTGGTAATCTCTGCGAGGTTTTTGAGAATGTCGTGCTCAAAGAGTTTGCCAGCTCCACGGAGCGGTGAGTTGGGTCCTGAGATGTCGCTAGTGGGAAGGTGGTAGTCGTAGGTCATGACGACGAAGTGATCTGTATGCTCAGCGAGTGCGGCAAGATCCCAGATTCGAGGGCGTGAGGCGGCGGAGGGGTAGATGCTGATACTCAGCATGGCTTGTGGCTTGTGGCTTATGGCAGATAGCTCTTGGGAAAGTTCTTGGATGAAGAGAGTGAAGTTATTTTTAAGCGAGGGTGGGATGCCACCGAGTGGTTCGTAGTCTACGTTGACTCCTGCAGCTCTACTCTCTTCCATATATGTTTGAATGGTGCGGACAGCCTGGCGACGAGAGTTGGAGTTATTAAGAAGTGACTGGAGAGCATCTTGGTCATAGGGCATAAAGGTAAGAATGAGAGACTCTGGGCGAATATCGGAATTACTTAGAATCCGTTTGTAGTTGGTGTAGCCGGGCTCTTCTTCACCAGGCCTATCGAGTTTGACTACGTGACCATCACCACCAAGGTGGAGAGTGAAATAGGCGAGATGGGTGGTGGAGTTAATGGCCTCAGGCGTGAGTTTTTTTACGTTCCAGTAAGGCAAGAATCCAATTATTTCGTAATTGGATTCTTGCGTGTTGCCGTTTTGCAGTGGATTCAGTATCTCAGTAGGAGATGCCGGAGAGAGAGGAGATTTGGGTGGTAGAAGTAGGTAGGTAGTAAAACTAGTGAGTAGAATACTGCTGATAATGAGCCATGATTTGAGAGGGCGAGTCATATATCCTCATCGAGATTGGTGAGGTCGATGTAGGGAATAGTGAGGGGAGGCTCTTCGTACCCCTCAGGGTATGGATCGCAATCAAGACAATAATCTTTAACAAATGGATCAGTGCCGACGAGGTGTTCTTGCTCTTCGATGTTGCCAAACTCTTCTTCTGAGTTAGGAGGGTGATGGGTGTCTCGGTTGACGAAGATCTGGCGTTTCTCTACAGTTTGGATGGTGGAGACAGAGTCCGTGAGGAAGTACTCGTAGCGGGTTTCGCAGGGATTGTCAGCAGCGGGGACTGCGCCAGAATGCGTGCAAACTGTGGCTCCCTCGACTCCTTCTGTTGGCTGATATGGTCCGGGAGTCTCAATATCAACTAAGGCAAGTTTCATGAGATCTTGCCAGATAGGTGAGGCGCCTGTAATACCTGAGGCGACATAGCTCATGGGAGTGTTGTCGTTGTTGCCCACCCAGACTGAGACGAGACGATCTCTAGTGTAGCCGATCGTCCAGTTGTCACGCAGATTGTTGGTAGTACCAGTTTTGACACTGACGGTTTTACCTCTGACATTAAGAACAGAAGAGGTGCCAAAAGAATCAGCTCGCGCGTTATTGTCATGGAGAATGTGAGAGATAAGAAAGGCGGTTCCTGGGGAGAGCACTTTTTCTGGATGATCAACTGAAGGGAGAAGGTCGCGCGAAGTTTCGACGTATACTGATTTGCCAGAGGGATTGTACTGTTCTAGAATTTTTCCCTGCGAAGTTTCGACTTTGAGAATGGGCTGGAGGGCGACTTTTGTGCCAGAATTAGCAAAGACCGCAAAAGCCGAAGCTAAGTCAGTCATCATGACCTCACCCCCACCGAGCGTGAGTGAGAGACCATAGTTATCAGGGTTATCCCAGGTGGTGATGCCCATCTTAGTGGCAAAGTTGACGAAGTTCTCAAGGCCGTTGAGTGCCAAAACCTTAACCGCTGGAATATTATAAGAATTGCCGAGTGCGAAGCGAATCTGGGTGGGACCGCGAAAACTGTTGTCGTAGTTTTTGGGGCAGTAGGTGGGTTGGCCGATGAGGGTAAAGCAAATGGGTGAGTCGATGAGCATGGTGGACGGAGTAATGGTGCCAGTCTCGATACCGAGCGCGTAGTTGAGAGGTTTGATACTGCTTCCGGGTTGTCTGAGTCGAGTTGTAACGTTGACTTTGCCGTCGATCTCGCTATCAAAGTAGTCACGGGAGCCAATCATCGAGAGGATCTCGCCAGTTGAGGGATTGGTGATGAGAGCGGCCCCGTTACTAACCTTGAATCTCTCAAGTGAGCTAATTTCGGCGCTTAAACTGGCCTGGGCGTCCTCGTGAAGTGCGAGGTCGAGAGTGGTCGTGACCTGGAGTCCTCCCTGCTCGAGAGTAGTGACACCGTATGTTTCTTCGAGTAATTCCCTGACATACATGACGAAGTGGGGAGCTTTGATGTCGGTTTCTGATGAGGCATAGATTAGCTCTGTGTTTTTGGCTCGGAGGGCCTCTTCCTCTGTGATGTGGTTTTCTTCTACCATGCGAGAGAGAACCTGAGCTTGCCTGTTTTTGGCGGTATCTGGTGAGCGAAATGGTGAGTAGCGGCTTGGCGCCTGGGGGAGGCCGACGAGAAGGGCGGATTCTTCGAGGGTGAGGTCATGAGCGCTTTTGTCAAAGAATTTGCGAGAAGCAGCCTCGATACCATAACTAGTGCCTCCATATGGGATGTGGTTGAGGTACATTTCGAGGATCTCGTCTTTTGAGTAAAGAGTCTCGGTTGCGACAGCAAGGAAGGCCTCGCGAATTTTGCGGATTACGGTACGTTCGGGAGTGAGGAGGGCTACTTTGACGAGTTGCTGAGTGATGGTGCTGCCTCCTTCTAACCTTTGACCTGTGATGGTCTTCCAGGCTGCGCGGATGATCCCGCCAGTATCAAAGCCGTGGTGGGAGTAGAAGTTTTTGTCTTCTATGCTGATGGTGGCGAGTTTGACATAATCTGGGAGATCAGCAAGCTTGATGGGAGTGCGATTCTCGTCGGCGTAGATCTCGTAGAGAAGCTCGCCGTTACGATCAAGAATCTTAGTCGAGATTGGGTAGATGTCTCTTTGGAGAGTTTTTGGCGAGGGGAGGTCGCGGAGAATAAGGAAATAGAAGAGCGTGAGAAAAATGATGGAGAGAGTAATTATGAGTTTTTGTTTTTTTCGGCCAGAAGTGAGCCAAGAAGGAAGTTTGGGAGAGAACTTCTTGGTTGGAGTGGTCTTTTTGTTTTTTGGCTGAGGTTTTTTACTTTTGGACATGGAAACATTATAACTCAACTGTTATACTCGCTAATATCTTATGAAGACACTTGTAGAAGACGTCAAGATTGAGCTAGCGAGACAGAAAGAGCGAGGTGTGTTGTTGGTGTTATCTGGTCCTTCTGGGGCAGGAAAAGACACAGTAATGTTAAAACTCCTCAATAAATTCCCGAAAATGCAGAAGTTGGTGACAACAAATAGTAGGCCTAGGCGAGAGGATGAGAAGGATGGTTTTGATTATCATTTTGTAAATCGAGAAGAATTTGAGAAGTTAATTGCTGAGGAGGCGTTTTTTGAGTGGGTTGAGTATCGAGGTCATTATCGTGGGGGGCAAAAAAAACATGTTAAAGAAGCGCTTGAGTCTGGGAGTGATGTGATCTGGAGAATCGATGTGAGAGGGGTAAAAAACATTCGAGAAAAAGTAAAAGAGCAGTTTCCACATTCGGCTTTTGTGTTACTAGCTGTTGAAGATATGAAAACTCTTGAGAAGAGAATGATAGAAAGAGAGAGCGAGACTGGTGATGAGTTGAAGTGGAGTATGGATATTGCGGAGTGGGAACAGCGACAATGGAATGATTTTGATTACATTGTTTCTAATGAAAATGGAGATTTGAATAAAACAGTAGAGAAAGTTGCGCGAATTGTCGAAATAACACGAATGAAGGTGTAAACATTTGGTGAATGAGTGATTTTGGTATAATTCAGGTATTGTGATTTTAGGTTGACTGAGATAATAGTTGAGTTATGCGAAAGAAAGTCGGGTAATTGTGAGTATTAATAATGCTTATGATGCGCTTCAAAGTCGAAAGAATATTGGTGAATGCTTTAGAGAAATGTATGGTTGTGAAGATGCAATTGAAGTTGAAGGTGTTGATGAGAACCTTTTGATTGTTCATGACTTTTATCCAGTTGGGTGGATGGGAGTACATTTGATTATTTTTTCGCAAGATGATGTTGTGTCAATGGCGAGATTGAACAAGAGCAAGCTTAGTGAAGTCGTGAGATCTATCGATATATTGTCGCGAAAAATAGAACTACAATATGAGGGTGAGGTGGTGATATTTGAACATGGAGCAGGAGATGTTGATGAATGTGCTGTGGGTTGTGGTGGTTGTCATGTTGATCATGCGCATTTTCACTTATTGCTATTACCCCCTGGAATTACTCTTACTGACTTGAAGACAGTAACTACAAGTTATTTAGAGAGAATAAAATGGTTCAGTCAAAATAGTAGTGAAGAAAATATTCGAAATTCTTCAAAATTATGTGAGTTTGTTGGAAAGATGCCATATTTGCTTATTGGTAGGGGGGGTAATCAAGATATGGAGTTGGTGGTATATAGACAAGATAGCTTGAGCGTTGAATTGGAGTCTCAGTTAATGAGAAAAATTATTGCTACTTTGAGTGGTCATTCAGAAAACTCGTGGTGGCATTGGCGAGATATTGTCGATATGAATATTGTTCCAAAAAGAGCTAGTGAGTTATCAGGTCAAATAACTCAACTAAAATGCATATTGACATAAAAAAGAATATTCATAATAGATTGATAATATCTGGCAAATGAATGATTATGGTACAATCCAGGCATTGTGATTGACAAAACAGTTGAAAAATCTATCAAGAAACAGGTTGAGAAGAATTTTGCTGAGCAGACGAAGTTCCTGACAAAGCTTGTGAAAGCGAAG